>Ga0207714_1000024_pt1 | contig 89157 bp, 75 predicted proteins | sample PonA232FremontCA_2_FD_187270 | JGI IMG/M metagenome (GOLD analysis project Ga0207714, IMG submission 187270) | Marine sediment microbial community from Fremont, CA, USA - Pond A23 Sediment 2 (SPAdes) | ecosystem: Environmental > Aquatic > Marine > Unclassified | place: USA: Fremont, California... | reverse complement strand
TTATCTTGTCTCTGGTATAGGAGGGAGATTTTCCCGATCGAAAGGCGCTTACCATTATCTTGCCTACTCGGCAAAGAATTTCTATTCTCCCCGGGAACTGAGGGATTTATTGATGCAACATGGATTTAATTCTGTAAATTACAAACCAATGTTTTTTGGTGCCTCGGCAGTGACAATAGCTCAGAAACCGAATAAGTAGTATGCTTCATAAGTAGCAGCCAATTGACTTAGAATACAGAAATCAGAATACAATATTTTTGTATTTCGTTGATAGTTAGTTATATCGCATTCTGTATTCTTCATTCTTATAGATTTTTAGCCGGTACTTCTGAAACAGCCAATCTAAAAAGGCAAATTAGAAAGATCAATATTTCCCCCTGATAAGATAACTCCTACCTTTTTGGATTTCAGAACAAAGCGATTGTCCATAATAGCAGCCAGGGCGACAGCAGCAGATGGTTCTGCAACAATTTTCATTCTTTCCCAAATAAATCGCATAGCTTCAATAATAGTTTGCTCTTTAGTAAGCAGAATATCATCCAAATATTCGTTTATGATTTTAAAAGTCAAGGGGCTGAGCGATGTAAGAAGGCCATCTGCTATTGTATTTGGTCTGTCTACAGGGATTAAAAAGCCCTGTTTAAAAGAACGATAAGCATCATCTGCCATTTCTGGTTCTGCACCATAAATTCTGATATTAGAATTCATTCCTTTTGCCGCAATAGAAGCACCACTAATCAAACCGCCTCCTCCGACAGGTGCAATAATGGCATCTAGGTCCGGATGTTCTTCGATCAATTCTTTTGTTGCTGTTCCCTGCCCACAAATTACCTGCCGATTAGCTGACGGATGTATGAATTTTGCTTGTGTTAATTGTTCAATTTGACGATATGTTTCTTCCCTGGAATCTAGTCCGGGTTCGCAAAATGTAATATGAGCTTCATATTGCTCTGCAGCTTTCATTTTTATCGGGGAGGAATTTTTTGGCATAACGATGTACGCATCTGTTCCCCTTTTTTGTGCAGCAAGAGCAAGGGCAGCGCCATGGTTCCCTGAAGAATGAGTGCCCACACCGTTTTTGGCTTCTTCGTCACTAAGATGCATAACTGCATTTGATGCTCCCCGGAACTTAAATGAACCTGTCTTTTGGAAATTCTCACATTTAAAATACAGGTCAACTCCAAATGATCCATTAAGCGTGGATGATGTGAAAACAGGAGTCCTGTTAATCTGATTTTTAATGTTTTTATATGCTTCCGTAATTTCTGAATATGATGGTATCTGACTCATCGTTTGTTAATTTGTTTTTTTACCGTATCCTTTTTAAATATCTGATATTTTTGTTTTACCTCTTTTAAAATTTTGTAACCTGTTTTGTTAAGAAGTTCTGCTTCTGAAAAGTTACAAAATTCCATGAACTCTTCCAGTTCTTCTCCTTCCAGTCCCGTTAAGTTGCTAACTATTTCTTTGTTATATTTTGAACGTATTTTTCGTTCCTTTGTTTTTTTAGACAGAATTTCATTGTACTTTATACGCTCCTTTCTGTTTCCGCTAAAAACGTCATATAGGAAACTTACCGGGTTAAGGACTCCCGGGTTATGTGGTTCTGGTTCTGCTGGTGCTCGTGGAAGGTCCCTCCATAATAGCGGGTGAACATCTTCTTCAGGGTCATCTAAGTCAAGAGAAATAAATTTATTCTTAAAATCCTGATATGTACCCCATGGGGTGATTTCAACACTGCTTATGTCATAAGTTCGTTGTTCCATCGAAATGCTCCTGAAAATTGCAGGCAAATACTCATTGATTGTCACGGTTTCATCATGATACCCGATAGATGTTATTTGCAAAGTATCCCCGGCATGTAATTTGATTTCAAAAAAACCTGCACTGTCGCTAATAGTTGCATGTGGACTGTCTAAATTGATGATATGGGCGTATTCAACTGCTGAGAAATCTTTTGAATCATACAGTTTGCCATATAAAGTTATTACGCTATCTTCCTTTTGGGCATTTGCCTGAAAAGAAAATAACAGGATAAGAAAGGCGATCAGTATTTGGGTACGGATAATCAAATGGCACAATTTTATTGATTAAAAGTAAACATAGGAGAAAACAATACCTAACTTTATAAAATATTTTAACAAAAAATAACAGTAATTTAGTAAACGAGTTTTTGGAACCTATATTTTTCCCTAATTTTGTCTGTATAAATATATATCAAAATTATATATAGGCTATGAACGATACAGAGCAAAAAATACGACAAATTTGGGAAAACCGTGATTTATTAAAAGAAGAATCCAATCGACAAGTGATACGTGAAGTTATCGAACAATTGGATAAAGGAAAAATTCGTGTGGCAGAGAGACATAACGGCGAATGGAAAGTGAATGAATGGATAAAAATGGCAGTGATACTCTATTTTCCGATACAAAAGATGGAAAAAATTGAGGTTCCGCCATTTGAATTTTATGATAAGATTGGCTTAAAGAAAGACTACGATATGCTTGGGGCAAGAGTTGTTCCGCATGCTATAGCGCGTTACGGTTCTTTCCTTTCAAAAAACGTTATTTTGATGCCCTCTTATGTAAATATTGGAGCTTACGTCGACAGTGGATCAATGGTTGATACCTGGGCTACAGTAGGTTCATGTGCCCAAATCGGGAAACATGTTCACCTTAGCGGTGGTGTCGGTATTGGCGGGGTTCTTGAACCTGTTCAGGCAGCTCCCGTTATTATAGAAGATAATAGTTTCATAGGTTCCAGATGCATTATTGTAGAAGGGGTAAAAATTGGCAAAGAAGCTGTAATTGGTGCCAATGTAACGATAACTAAATCCACTAAAATTATAGATGTTTCTCAGAAAGAACCTGTAACTTATGATGGCCATGTTCCTCCAAGGTCTGTTGTTATACCGGGTAGTTATACAAAGAAATTCCCTGCCGGAGAATATCAGGTGCAATGTGCATTGATTATAGGCAAAAGAAAAGAAAGTACAGATCATAAAACATCATTAAATGAGGCATTAAGAGAATTTAATGTGCCTGTTTAGTTGCCTTAAGGAATGTGGTCTTAAAGCTTATGTAAAAAAATTTTTTACTGCCTTTTAAAGGGAAAAAACGGATCAAGAAAATTTTGTGAAAAACATATTAGTCATACAAACAGCTTTTATTGGGGATGTTATCCTTTCCACTCCGTTGATTGAAAAGTTGCATCAGGCTTATCCCGATTGTAACATTGATTTTTTATTGAGAAAGGGAAATGAAGATTTGCTGGCAGGGCATCCTAAGATACGTCATCTTTACATTCTTGATAAAAAACAACATAAAATCAGAAATGTAATCAACATAACCCGAAAACTCCGTAAAATTAAGTATGACAGAGTGATTAATCTTCAGCGTTTTTTTACTACCGGAATGATTACGCTTTTTCTAAGGGCTGATTTTAAGGCAGGTTTTCAAAAGAACCCGCTTTCTTTTGCCTATAACAGGAAGGTACCTCATGAAATCGGTAATGGGGAGCATGAAATTTCACGAAACTTACAAGTTATTGAAGATATCGTTGATAATACACGAATTCGGCCTTCAATACATCCTTCAGAATATGATAATCAGAAGGTAGAACAGTACAAACACAATAAATACATCTGTATTGCTCCGACATCAGTTTGGTTCACCAAGCAATTTCCGGCGGAGAAGTGGATTGATATGTTAGGAAAACTACCTGAGCAATTAGACGTTTATTTATTAGGTGGGCCCGATGATTACGGTGCATGCCAAAATATTATTCAAAAGAGTGATCATAATCAAATTTTTAATCTTGCCGGAAAACTTTCACTAAAACAAACCGCTTCATTGATGAGTGATGCAGCAATGAATTATGTGAATGATTCAGCCCCTTTACATTTGGCTTCTGCAATGAATGCACCTGTAACAGCTGTTTTTTGTTCTACAGTTCCCCGGTTTGGTTTTTTTCCGCTTTCTGAAGATTCAACCATTATAGAAACCGAAACGGAGTTGCCTTGCCGACCTTGTGGATTGCATGGATATGATGCCTGCCCCCTCGGCCATTTTAAATGTGCTCATAACATAAATATCGACCGACTGTTGCCGAAAAGCTAATCTTTTATAAAAAATCTTTCCTTAAATACAATGCAATAAAAAATTCCTATTTTTGGCGTTTAAAAACATGGACCATTCTCTTAAAGTTTTAGATTCCATAGAACTTAATTTTAGTTCCACCGGCCTTCTTATTCTTAATATCGCATTAGCTATTATTATGTTTGGGGTTGCTTTGGAAATAGATGTATCTAACTTTAAGCAGATAGTAAAAAAGCCAAAATCAGCCATTTTGGGTTTTCTGTCACAGTTTTTATTATTACCCGCCATTACTTTTCTTTTCATTCTTGTTATTAATCCTACTCCAAGCGTTGCATTGGGAATGCTTTTGGTATCGGTTTGCCCCGGAGGTAATATTTCCAATTTTATCTCTCATCTTGCGAAAGGAAACACTGCCTTATCGGTAACTTTAACTGCTATAGCCACCATTGCTTCATTGTTTTTAACTCCTTTAAATTTTGCATTCTGGGGAAACCTATATGAAAAGACTTCGAATTTAATAATGCCGATAGATATTAATACCTGGCACATGATTCGTACAGTTTTTATTCTTCTTGGTATTCCTTTGGTTGCAGGTGTTTTCTTTGCCAGAAAATTTCCCCGCATTACAGCCAAAATTACAAAACCGATTAAAATGATCTCAATTTTAATTTTTGCTGGTTTTGTAGTTGCTGCTTTTGCTAATAACTTTAACTATTTTATTAAATATATACATCTGATTATTATAATTGTGTTGGTACATAACGCCATAGCACTGCTCACAGGATTTACAGTCGGGTCTTTATTTAGAGTTCCCCGGGTTGACCGCCGCTCATTAACTATTGAAACAGGTATACAGAACTCCGGGCTGGCACTTGTATTAATTTTTAATCCGAATTTGTTTGACGGATTGGGAGGTATGGCTTTTATTGCTGCATGGTGGGGTGTCTGGCATCTTATTGCCGGCGTTATAATAGGGGGAATATGGTCAAAAAAACCGTTGAATAATAAGTCATAACTATTATATTTGTAAATATGGGAATGAGTAAAGTCGAAAAATGGGATTGGCGCTATGCATTTCTGAAGCGGTTTGTAAACTTTAACTTCAGATGCTATTTCCGATCTGTTACCGTTACGGGAAAAGAAAATATTCCTGAAAATAAGCCGATTATTTATGCCCCGAACCATCAAAATGCATTAATGGATGCTTTAGCTTTGTTGGCAACGACTAAAGGGCAACCTATCTTCCTTTCCCGTTCTGATATTTTTAAAAAGCCCCTAATAGCAAAAATTCTTATTTTTTTAAAGCAAATTCCTATCTACAGAATTAGAGACGGTTATGGCAACCTTAAATTGAATGATGAAATTCTACATAAAATTACCGATATCCTGGCTAAAAATCACACGATGGCTATTTTTCCCGAAGGAAATCATGGTGATAAAAGGCTTTTACGTCCATTGAAAAAAGGAATATGCCGTATGGCATTTCAGGCAGAAGAAGCCTATAATTATCAGCTGGATATTCAGATTGTACCTGTCGGACTGGATTATACCAACTATTATAAATTTAACCATCACCTGTTTATCAATTTCGGAGAACCAATCCCTGTTCAGGATTATATTGCACTTTATAAAGAAACTCCTTCTAAAGCTCATTTAAAACTCATAGGCAAAATTGCTGAGGAATTGAAGAAGGTGATGCTTCATGTAGATAAATCATCGTATTACCAGCTGATAAATGAGTTAAGGGAAATCTATAAGTATAAAATGAAGGATTATCTGGAACTCCCGAACCTGAAATATATTAATAAGTTTAAGGCCGATAAAAAGTTAATTCAAACCTGTGAGTTGGCAATTGAGAATAATCCGGAAGAAGCAAAGGAAGCTTACGACAAAGTAAGAGCCTACAGAAAATGCCGAAGAAAGCTAAACTTCAGGGAGTGGGTCTTTCAGAAAGCTCCTTTCTCATGGCCGGGAAACATTGCCCAAATACCTTTATTGATTGCTGTTTTCCCGGTTTTTGTTTATGGGTTTATTAATCACATTTTACCAGCTTTTTTGCCGCTTTATTTTTCCAGAAAAATGAAGGATAAACAATTCTGGAGTTCTGTAAGTAGTACAATGACATTAGTAACGTTTCCGGTATTTTATTTGCTTCAGTTTCTTGCTGTATATTTAATTGCTCCGGACTTTCGTTTTTCATTGATATACCTGGCATCTTTGCCGGTTACGGGAATTATCGCTTATCATTATTCTGTATGGTTCAAAAAATTACGTGCTAAGCTCACATATAATATACTTAAATTCAAAAAGAACAGGACCCTGGAAAAGGCAATAAAATTGAGAAATGAATTGATAGAGATTGTAAATTCATGGTTTACCAGAGAAGTAAATCTATAACGACATTTAATAAAAACATACCAAAATATGGACTCTAAAAAGTTATATCAGAACACGAGTAAGTCGACACTTCGCTTATTTGCCGTCTTTTTTGTAACTTCATTATTTGCAACTCCTGCCTTCACACAAGATAATTGGGAGCTGATTAAGGAAGACGAACAGATAAAGGTTTATTTGAATAAAAAACAAACTAATAAACACTTAACTCATGTGCGCGCAACTTCCACTACAAACAGAGGTTCGCTTAAAGATTATTATGCTTTGATGAACAATATAGAAAATTACAAATCATGGATGCATGGTGTTAAAAATATTGAATTGCTGGAAAGGCAGAATGAAAATGAATTTACTTACTATATGCTTTCCGATTTTCCATGGCCCGCAAAAGACAGAGATATAGTTATTAGCACCAAAGTACACTATGAAAAAAATAATAACCTTGTATATACCGATGCAGAAAACCAGCAAAACATCGTTCCTGAAAAAGAAGGGATACGACGACTACAAAAGATGAATGCCTCATGGAGTTTTGAACAAATTAATCCCGAAACCATTAAGATAAAGTATGAAGGCAGGATACATTCTTCTATTGTCCTTCCTGACTGGTTAAAGAAACACGTATCTTATATTGGTCCTTTTAACACCATAAAAAATATAAAAGAGCAGATAGGGGACGATAATTAGACATTTTAAATAGGCAGATTCTGAAGTAAAAGATAATCATAAAACAAACAAGCTTTTAGCTGATAAAAAACCTAGGTGAGTTAATTAAGTTAATAGTTAATTGAGTTGATTAAGTAGCCAAATTCTGAAGTAGAGGTAGATATTAAAAGAGCATCAATTAGCTGATGAGGGAGCAATTGAAGCAAGCATAGGTAACTTGCAGCATATAAGGGTTGCCAAAATATATTTCGTAATATGTATTAGAATAACCTAAAGTTTTGTGAGTTCTTTACATTAGAATAGCGTTTTTTTGAAGTTTTGTATTAATATCATCTATAGTGTTATTTTAAGGTTGCTAATCCGAGTTCTATGAAAAATGTACGCCCAACAACAATTATTTGAGAAGAAATGCCGGAGATGAAATATTGGTAGGCCCGGATGTCAATCCGGGTGAGAAAACTTGTGTACGTTTTGATTGTGAGATTGTTGTATCATCCCTGACGGGATTAAGTTGGGGCAACGTATAAATCGAGGTTGTCTAAAAAGATCTACAAAAAGATTTTCAGCAACTTTTTTGCCCCGTCCCTAAAGGGTGAAGTTGCTGAAAATCAGGACTCCCTTTAGGGACAGGGGCAAAACCTGATTTTCAGCAAACCTTTTGTTAAAGACTTTTTAGACAGCCTCCTCCTTCTCCGTAGTAAAACTACGAAGGAGAAGCTACAGAAAAGTCAACTCTAGCGGGTTTTAGGAACATCCAAGTGCCTACTAAACAAAAAACCCCAAATCAAATGATTCGGGGTTTTTTGTTATATAATTAACTCTCCGTTATTATTGCAGTTGGAACACAATTGGTAAGTTAAACTGAACTCTTACAGGTTTTCCTCTTTGTGAGCCTGGTTCCCACTCCGGAGCCGACTGTACGGTTTTTATTGCTTCTTCATCAAGTGACGGGTCTACGCTTCTGATAACCTGAACGTTTGAAATGGAACCGTCTTTGTCTACAACAAAACGAACGTAAACTGTCCCTTCAATACCATTCTCTGCTGCAACGGTTGGGTAATCAAGATTTTGCTGAACCCATTTTCTAAAGGCATTAAGACCGCCTCCTTTAAATTCCGGCATGTTTTCCACTCTGACAAAAACTTCTGCTTCTTCTTCTTCTTCTTCCTGGGCAAAAGCATCGATAGATACTTCTGTATCCTGGTCTGCTTCCGTTGTCTCAAGACTTAATTCATCTTCAATTTCAACGTCATCGTCTACGATGTTAATAACTTCTTGAGTTTGTGGCGGTGGTGGTGGCGGCTCCTTTTGTTTTTGTTGCCTAGTAACCGGTACAGATTCTTGTTCAATCTCTCCCTGGTCATCCTTTTGAAAACCTTTGGTTTCCTTTGGCTGTGTGGTCCACTCAAAAGCCAGAAGGACTAAACCTAATGTTATGACAAAACCTATCTCCAGGAATATGCCCTTTTTACTTTCAAGGTCTGTTTTTTTTGTCTTTTTTTGTTCCATATCTAGTTTTTAATTTTTTCCGGGTTAAAATTACATAAATCTGGATGTATTATCAAAATATATTTATCAATTTCATTTATTTTAAACAACATAAACTTATAATTTCCTTTTTTTGAAACGCTTAGGTGTTTTAAATTATTGCCTTTTTTATCAAAAAGCGGCCATTAACAGATCAATATCTCTGGATGGAATTCCAAATCTTTCGCCTAGTTGGTTACTTGTCAGAATACCATTGTATATATAGACCCCATATCTTAGGCCCGGCTTTTCTTTCAGGTAGTTATTTATTCCGCCGTATTCGCCCATTTCCAGTAGCATTGGAGAAAACACATTGCTTAAGGCTATAGATGCCGTCCGGCCAACTCTTGCTGCAATATTGGGAACGCAATAGTGAATTACGCCATATTTAACGAATGATGGATTTTTAAGTGTTCTTGTTTTAGACGTTTCAATACAGCCACCCTGATCTATACTGAGATCTACAATCACAGATCCTTCCTTCATTTGTTGCACCATATCTTCATCGATAAGAAATTGTGGTGTGTTGTATTTTTGATATATAGCTCCGATGACAGCATCGGCTGTTGCCAGGTCTTTCTTCAACACGTTGGGATGAAAAACCGAAGTGTATAATCTTGTATTTAAGTGCTTTTGAAGCCTACGCAATTTTATCAGTGAATTATCAAATACTTTGATGGATGCTCCAAGCCCCATGGCTGCCCGGATGGCATATTCCGCTGCAGTTCCGGCACCCAAAATAACTATTTCTGTTGGTGTAATGCCGCTTACTCCTCCCAGCATTACTCCTTTGCCACCATGGGCATTACTCAGGTATTCAGAGGCTACTGAAACGGAAGTTGTTCCTGCAATTTCACTCATTGCCCTAATCACCGGAAAACTGTTATCTTCATCACGAAGGAATTCGAACGCAATGGCAATGACGTTTTTTTGCATGAGCTTACGGATGCATTCTTCGCTTTGTTGAGGTAGATTTAAACTGGAAAATACTACCTGATGTCCTCTTAAATAATCTATTTCTTCTGCATTCAGCGGGGTGATTCTGAGAATGACATCGCATTGATAAACTTGTTTTTTATCTTCTACAATGAAGCCTCCGTTTTCGCTATAATCCGTATCCTTGTAGTTTGCTGCACTTCCCGCTCCTCTTTCTATAATTATTTCATGGCCTTCATTTACAAGAATTTCTACTGCTTCTGGTGTCAGAGCTACTCTGCTTTCAATACTCAGCTCGTCTTTAGGCAGGCCGATTACCAGATTAGATCGCTTTCTTCCAATCTCCAACATCTCTTCCTGGGGCAGAAGCCCGCTTCTACTAAAAGGAAAGTTTGAGGTGGAATTGTCTTTTTTGCTCATAAATTCAGATTAATCGATTTACTTATACGCATAATATACAAATTGGTTCAGTGCAGTTTTTAAGAAATTTTTAAAACTCTTGAATTATCATCGAGAACAGATATTTTAACGTATACAATATCCAGAGGTAAAATTTCTTCAATTTTTTCAGGCCATTCAATGAAGCAGAAACCATTGTCATAGAAATAATCTTCTACACCTATATCATAAGCTTCGTTAATATTTTTTATTCTGTAGAAGTCCATGTGGTAGACCGGACTCAGGTCATCGGATTGATATTCGTTAATTAACGAGAATGTCGGGCTGGTGACGATATCCACAACATTTAATTCGTTACAGAGTGCTTTGATGAAGGTAGTTTTACCGGCTCCTAAATCTCCATAAAATGCAAATTTATTTTTAGCCTTATTTAGCTCCAGAAATTTTTTTGCTGCTTCCTGAAGGTTTTCTAAATTACTGATATATAGTTCTTGCATCATAAAAAACTAAGTTGTCTGTTTTGGTGCCAGCGTGATCACCGGAATTAGCATTTCTTCCATCGAAATCCCTCCATGCTGAAATGTGTTTTTATAGTAATTAGCAAAATAATTATAATTGTTGGGATAAACTAAATAATCCTGATTATAGGCAAAAATATACTGAGAGTTAACATGGGGGCTGGGCAGGTGAATTTTTCCCGGTTCTGAAATTCCGAAAACTTTGTTGCTTTTATAGGTGAGGCTTTTACCGCTCTTATAACGTAAATTTACAGTGGTTTTTTTGTCTCCCTGGACTTTCACCGGGTTTTTAACCTGAATGTTTCCATGATCTGTAGTTAATACGATTTTAATATTTTTATCTGCCAGTTCTTTCAGCAGGGTGTATAAGGGCGAATGCTTAAACCATGACAGCGTAAGGGACCGATAAGCCGGTTCGTCATTTGCCAGTTCTTTTATGACATCCATTTCTGTTCTTGAGTGAGAAAGCATGTCAATATAATTAAATATTAAAACTGATAACTTATATTCGAAGAGGTTGGAGATATTTTGCAATACTTTTTTACCTGTGCTGGCATGCCTTATCTTATCATAGGAGAATTTCAGATTGTGCCCTGCTTTGGAAATTTGGTGCTGGAGTAGCTCTTCTTCCTTTAAATTTTTCCCCCCGGATTCTTCATCGTCCAGCCAAATATTGGGGTAGATTTTAGATATTTCAAGAGGCATTAGTCCGGCAAAGATAGAATTCCTGGAATACTGCGTGGCCGTTGGTAATATACTGTAATACAATTCATCTTCTTCTATCGTAAAAAGCTCGTTTATAAAGGGTTTCAGAACCTGCCAGTGATCATATCTTAAGTTGTCAATGAGAAGAAAAAATACATTTGTATTGTCATTTAAGTGAGGGAGTACTTTTTCTTTGAATATATTCGGGGAAAGAAGCGGTTTTTCATTGTTGCCTGAAAACCATGAAGTGTAGTTATTTGCAATAAATTTTGAAAATGCGTTGTTTGCATCGCTCTTTTGCATGCGCAAGACTTCCTGCATTCCGTCATCACTTTTGTCTTCCAGTGTCAATTCCCAGTGAATAAGTCGTTTGTAAATATCTTTCCAGTCATTGGGATGAGTTGCATCTTCAATTAATTTGCTAATATTTTGAAATTCTGACTGATAATTAGAAATTGCTTTTTCTGAAACAAGTTTGTCTGTTTCAATGTTTTTTTTGATTGATAATAGTATTTGTTTTGGGTTAACCGGTTTAATGAGGTAATCGTCGATATTAGCGCCAATTGCTTCTTCCATAATGTTTTCCTCCTCACTCTTTGTGATCATAATCACCGGAGTTGAAGGGACAATTTGTTTAAACTGGCTTAATGCTTCCAGTCCATTGATCCCTGGCATGTGTTCATCCAGAAGTATAATGCGGAAAGGTTTTTCTTTAACCAGTTCCAGTGCATCATCGGCATTGTAGGCAGTAAAAACACTGTATCCTTTTTCTTCAAGGAAGAGAATATGTGGTCTTAGTAAATCAATTTCATCATCAACCCAAAGAATTCTAATGGTATTCTGCATAAACAGTGTTCCTTATTAATTTGTTTTTTTATCTAATAGCTTGTCTTCGAAAAACTTAATATACTCAATAATGGATTTCTTTTCAAGTAATGTTGGATAATTCTTAACCGAGACGTAAAAATATTCATAATGTTTTTCATTGATATTGGAAAATACCCTGTCTTCCTTTTTTGATAATATCTCGTAATAATCATGTACCGTTTCTAAATCCTTAAAACGCTTTACTGATACAATCGTATTGTGCTCATTAAAGGTCTGGCTTGATGTTGTATAATCTTTTTGCAAGTAGTAATCCAGGTTGAAATTGATGAGGTCAAATTTAAAGTTATCAATATCAACATTTTCTGTGCTGACAATAATGACAAAGTAATAGCTGTCGTCTTCCCGGTAACGATAGGGCGACTTTTCTTCTTCCTCAATGAACATCTGTGCCTCTTCTTCTTTCTGCACTGCACTTTCTCCATCTTCTGTTTTTTGTTTATCTTGTTTTTCCTTATTTTTTGCAAAATATGAACTGATTTGTTCCAGTTCGGTTTTTTCAAGAAAATTCAGAGTGTTGTTTGCTGACTCAGCTACGTCAGTATCGGGGTAATTTTCTGTAACGTTTTTAAGTGCTTTCCTGAAGGAGACAATATCTTGTGTTCTGCCAACAGACATCGCTTTTAAATATGCTAATTTAGACAGGTACTTTTTATCCTCATATTTTTCTGTAAGTGAATTACAGTCGTTTATAACAGAATAATACATACCATTTTTAAATTTTTCCAGCACCCTTGAATATTCTTTTTCCAGTACATTTTGTTCTTCTTCCAGCTTCTTAAAGTAATCCGGGTCAGATAATACCTTTGCGTAATTGCTTTCCGGGTACTCCGCCATAATTTGTTGTTTGTATTGCTGTGCTTTTGACTGCTTTCCTTCTTCTTTATACATTTTGTAGATATAATACCAGGAAGGCAATTTATAAGAGTTATTCGGATAATTTTGATTTAGTTTATTGAAAGCGTTGATTGCTTTTTCATAATTTTCCAGATCATTCATGTAAACAAGCCCAACATTAAAATATCCTTCCTTAATTTTATTATGTGAGGCTTCTTTAGCAGAATCGCTAAGCGGTATGTCCTGTGTGTAATATTTTCTGTTTGTTTTGTTATATTGTTTTTTAGGGTCTTTTTCTTCAGCCTCCGCTTCTTCAAATCCTTCAAATTCGCCACCTTTTTTGTTGCTTAACCGCCAATTGTCTTCTAATTCACGTGAGCCCCATTTTCTCTCGAATGCTGCCTCCCCTCTTTCTTTTGCTGTCTGGCTGTAAAAATACCAACCCCCTCCTGTCCTGTTCCTTGTTCCTCTCCGTTGATTTTGAGCCCTCATGGCCTGATTTTGCCTTCTCATCCTTTCTTCTTCCTCTTTTTTACGCCGGGCTTCCTGATGTTCTTTTATGAGCTTGTTTATAAGCGCATTTCTTTCTTTTTTAGGTAATTTCGCCACCTGAAGTAAACTGTCCTGATTTTGAATCGCATTTAAATTTTGCACCAGTTTAGTAAGGTACTTTGTTTTTGTATATAATTCAGTATATCCGGGATAATCAGCTTCCAGTGAAGTTACTGAGCTGTCATAATAGGCTTGTGCCTGTTCATATTTTTTCTGGTCAAAATAGATGTCTGCTAATTCAAGAAAAGAAAGCCCTTTTTGGTTGTCATTTGTTTGGCTTTTTTGGGCTGAATTCTTAAAATTTGTTATTGCTTCTGAACTATTATTTTCTTCAAGCGAAATTTTTCCCAGTGCGTAATATATTCTGTCAAGGTAGTCCTCATTCTTATCGTCCTTTAACATTTCCTGCAACTCTTGCTTAATGGATCTTCCTTGTTGTTTATTTGCCACTTTATGCAGCCATGCCCGTTTTAATTTAGCGTTGAATTCAATTCTGTAATCCGGGTTTTCCTCAATGATATCCCCGTAGAGTGCGAATGCTTTTTGCGGTTGATTTTCATTCTCCCGTAATTGTGCAAGAATAAACTGATACCTCACTTTTCTCTCTTTATCTGTAATGTTTTGAATTGCCCTTTGCAGGAATGGAATAGCCTTACTCTGTTGATCTTGTTTTATGAAGAAATCTGCATAAGTAGCATTGAATTCTGCTTTTACTTGTTGAGGAAGGGTGTCTGCTTTTTCAATGTCTTCAAGAACCTCCTGCGCCTCCCGGAAATTATTAAGTTGAATGTAACTTCTGGCCAGCCAGACTTGGTTTTTCAATTCAATAGTTTCATTCTTAAATTCGTTAACCGCATATTCCAGAATTTTAGAGGCTGTTTGATATTCCATCTCCCAGAAGTATGCTTTTCCCATTAAGAGATAGCTGTCATCCACAAATCTGTTGTATTCCGATTTATTGTAATATTCCTTTTCTTCTTTCGTGAGTTTCCGCTTGTCTTCTAATTTTTCCGGTTTGGCTGTTATTGAATGAAGCTTAACTAGTTTAGTTGCTTTTTCAATAGCTCTTTCCATTTGTGGTTTTATGTTGGCGGATAGCTCTTTATTTCCGTATATAAAAACAGGTAGGGTGCGGGTGAAGTCAAAGCTATATCCTTCTTTGTATTTTTTCAGACCTTCCTGGAAACTTTCCTCTCCGTTAAAGAGGATATTGTAATAACTTGTGAGGTTATGGTATGACCTTCTGACCGGAGTATTTTTTTCAGTGCTGCAATAAGAAAATATAAGCCCGAAAAACAGAAATAGGATGAAGTACTTTTTTAAAATGGATGATTTATTCAATGTTGTTTTTATTTTTTAATTACCTAAAACGCTTCTTTGTTTTTATTTTATCTAAAACTATTAACTCATTCCTTTGAATCATATTGTAGGAAAATTAATAAAACTCAAATGATATCAACCTCCTCAAGATAGTTTTCTTTTGATGCATTTGTTTATTATTCAGTTATTTTCTAAACTAATTGTGCTAAAATAATAAACACCCGACAAAATTAAAAAAAGGGACTAGATTTAGTCCCTCTCTTTCAAGTCAAAATATATGTAAGTTGATAAATTATTAATAAATAGTGCCTCTGAGAAAATTCCTTCTAAACTGGAATAAATCTGCTTACGTAATATTTTGTCAAAACGTAATTAGTTGTCATTCAGTGGGATATATTCCCGCAGCTGCCGGAAAATTCAAAAGGGCAGCGGGCTAGCCAGGAGAGTGTTTTCTTAGAACCACTAATACAGCAATTATTCTTTTTCAACTCCCCGATTCAGCACGTAAAACCTTTAGTTTATCCGCAAATCTTCAATTATTAACGTAGTTAGCGTTATAAATTTTCATTCGTTGCCACAACTTCTTTTACTTCGGGAACTTCTTTTTTAAGTGCCTGTTCTACCCCATTTTTGAGGGTAAACATGCTGAAAGGACATGTACCGCAGGCTCCCTGTAATTCCACTTTAACAGTTAAATCATCGGTTATTTCCTTAAGTACGATATCTCCACCGTCAGCAACTAAATATGGTCTAACCTTATCAATTGTCTGAGCAATCTTGTCTCTTATTTCTTTGTTATCCATGTTAATTGAATTTATTTATTTTTCCATTTTGACCCGTTTTGTGGAGTCTGATTCTTTATTTCGTCTGTCAACTTGTTGTATTAAATTTTCTGCTAATTCTTTAAACGATTTTCCATCGATAGAAGTATCATCAGCAGCATTGGGTATGCCTTTTTCTCCGCCTTCCATTATGCTCTGAACGATTGGTATCTGACCAAGTAGTGCAACATTTTCTTTTTCCGCCAGTTCTTTACATCCTTCTTTTCCAAAGATGTAGTATTTGTTTTTCGGAAGTTCTTCAGGGGTGAACCATGCCATGTTTTCTACTAATCCCAGGATTGGCACATTGATTTTTTCATTCGTGAACATTCTGATTCCTTTAAGGGCATCAGCAAGCGCAACTTTTTGGGGAGTGCTTACAATTACAGCACCTGTAACGGCCAACTCCTGCACAAGAGTAAGGTGAATGTCACTGGTTCCGGGAGGGAGGTCAACAATAAGATAATCCAGTTCGCCCCATTCTCCTTGCTGAAGCATTTGTTTCAATGCGTTTGTAGCCATTGGGCCTCTCCAGACTAGCGCGTCCTCAGCGCTAACAAAAAATCCGATTGACAGCATTTTTACTCCGTATCTTTCGATAGGAGTAATCATATCTACATTATCTACTTTCTTGACGTAAGGGCGTTGTCCTTCTACATTGAACATTTTAGGAATTGAAGGACCGTAAATGTCTGCATCGATTAACCCAACCTTTGCTCCTGAGTTGGCAAGAGCAACAGCTGTGTTTACTGCAATTGTGGATTTTCCAACCCCACCTTTACCAGAGGCAATGGCAATGATATTTTTAACCCCGGGTAACATATTTTCCTCTTCAGTTTTTTCCTGCTTTTGTTTTTCAGGTACTTTTACCGAGATGTTCCCCCTGATTTCTGCCTCTTCGCCAAGCTCACTTTCTACCGCCTGCACACAGGCTTTTCTGATAGAATTTATAAAGGGATCGTTGGATTTTTTAAAATGTAAACTGAAACTAATTTTTTTACCTTCAGTTTTAATATCATCCACCATGCCCAGAGAAACTATATCTTCTTGTTTTTCCGGGTGTTTTACCTTTCTGAGTATATCTAAAATTTGTTTATTTGAGTAACTCATACCTGTTAATTTTAATTTAATTTAAATAAACGGCAAAGTTAAGCATATTTTGCCGAAACACCTAAAAATTAGTTCTGTAACTCTTTAACCGGGTCCCAGAATAATTCGTTAAAATGCAGTACTTTATCGTTTTTTACTTCTACATTTTCGCTTGCTAGTAGATCTTGCATTACCGTAGAACCAGAGAAATGATTTTTTCCTGTGAGAAGTCCGTTTCTGTTGACTACACGATGGGCAGGAATAAACTCACTTCGGGCATGGGAATTATTCAATGCCCAGCCAACCATGCGAGCGGCTCCGGGGGCTCCAAGATATCTGGCAATTGCGCCGTAAGATGTAACTCTCCCGGCAGGAATTTTTTTGGTTACCTCATAGACTTTTTCAAAAAACGAAAGGTCATTCTTCATATGGTTCTTCAAGTGTTTTCGAAGGGTTCAGTTGAAAACAAACGTATTTTATTTTTTTTCCCATTTCAACAAACTGCTGTTCATAAAAGGTTTGAATGTCACGAACAATTTTCATATTTTCATCTGTTGAACTGTGTACATCTTCTGAGAGATTGATTATCGGTAGATCATTTTTTTCAATCACTAATTTCATGTAATCAAACAGATCTGCATTGTCGGTTTTTAGATGAATCATGGCGTTTGGGCGGAGAAATTTACTGTACCAATTCAAAAATCTTGAGGAAATGAGTCGTTTTTTGGCCTTTTTTGGTTGGGGATCCGGAAATGTTACCCATACAGCATCTACCTCGTTTGCATCAAAGAATGAATTAATAAAATCAATTCGTGTTCTAAGGAAACCTGCGTTTTGAATATTATCGCGCACCGCGGTTTTTGCTCCTTTCCACATCCTGGCTCCTTTTATATCTATCCCCAGGTAATTTGAACCGGGATCATGTTTGGCAAGATTTACTGTGTATTCACCTTTCCCACAACCCAACTCTAAAATCAGAGGTTGGTTGTTTCCGAAAAAAGCTGACTTCCATTTTCCTTTGAATTTATGGTCTTTATTGAAAATTTCACTAAATTTTGGTTCGATCACATTGGGAAATGTCTTCATTTCCGCAAAACGTTCCAACTTGTTTTTTGTCACTTTTTTGGTTGTTTTGCCGTTTCTATTTCAATTCCTATATCTGAGATGTGTTTCAGCTTCTCTGTTCTCATTGCTTGTTTTATTTCAATAGAGTATGTTCCGGTGTTTGGAAACCGGACAAATCGCTTATATGGTATTTTGTTCTGATACATATCTCCCCAGCCTTTCCCGTACCAGTTTCCTTTTTTATCGGCCAGTATACATTCAAATGTGTCTTTTACACTATGTCCTTCGGGCGAAGTTGTTTCAATGAATAAATAAAGATTCCTGTATTTGTATTGAGATGTATGCCTGAGGTTAATATAAACATCATAGGGCTTTATAGTATCTTCAACCTGAAAGTTAAAGTTAATTACATTTGAGATATCCCAGGTAGATTTCTTGATGTCATGGGTATTGTTATATATTTCATCTTTATTGCAAGAAGAAACTGCAATAAGGATAAGAATTACAAAAATAGCATTAGTCTTTTTTCCCATCAGACTTTCCTCTTCGTTTATTTTTTCTGGATTTTTTCTGTTTCTTTTTGTTATCTTTTTTATTCTTCTTTTCAAACCTGTCGATACTATCTTCTCCTACATCATTTTTAAATCCCAGTGGTTGATCTATTGCTGAATTCTCATCGGTAAGTTTTTCAGGTTTATCTCCTTGCTTGTTTATTTCAATGATTTGCTTTACGCGCTCAACCGTCACTGGAATCAGGTTTTCTGAATACGATTCGCTGTAAGAATACCAGATAATCTTTTTGAAGATATCAGTTTTCTGATAATGAGCTGTTCCTTGTTTTGTTTCCAGAACAATATCAGTGCTTGGAAAATCCTTTTTGGCATCAAGATAGCTGTCCAGTTCGTAATTCAGGCAACATTTCAACTTCCCGCATTGTCCGGCAAGTTTTTGGGGGTTCAGTGATAATTCCTGATGACGAGCAGCATTAGTGGTTACAGAAACGAAATCTGTCAGCCAGGTTGAACAGCAAAGTTCTCTTCCGCACGAACCTATCCCGCCTATTCTGCCTGATTCTTGCCTTGTTCCTATCTGGCGCATTTCAATGCGTATTTTAAATTCTTCGGCTAGTATTTTAATCAGTTCTCTAAAGTCAACTCGTTCTTCAGCAATGTAATAGAAGATTGCCTTGGTTTTATCCCCCTGATATTCTACATCGCCGATTTTCATATTGAGATTTAGTTCATCGGCAATTTTTCTGGCTTTAAGCATTGTTTCTTTCTCCAGGGCAACTGCCTGACGCCATTTTTCAACATCTGAATTTTTTGCCTTGCGATATATTTTTTTGAATTCAGTGTTCGCAGAAGGGATGTTTTGCTGCCTTAATTTTCTTTCCACCAATTCTCCAGTCATGGAAACTATCCCGATGTCGTGACCTGGCGAAGCCTCCACGGCTACGATATCTCCTTCGGTTATGCGAAGATTGTTTGCGTTCTCGAAAATTTCTTTTCGGGTGTTTTTGAAACGTACTTCCACAAGTTTTGAACTATCCGGTGTTGCCGGAATGTTTTTGAGCCAGTTTATCGTGTTTAATTTTGTATAATGTTCGGGTTTGCAAAATTCGCAAAACCACCTCTTATGTGTGTTATGCTGGCTTGTATCCTGATTATATTCTATATCTTGTTTTTCCTGATTATCCATAATTCCTGCTCCTTTTTATCCGTCTTTTTCAAACAATCACTCTTCTAAGGATGTTCAATCTGCAAAGTTAAAGAAAATTATAATCTTAACAATTTCATAAGCTTAATGGAAAGATCAAGAAAAACTACTTTGGCATTGGCATTCATCTCTATATCTCTGTAAGCTTTATTGAATTCATTATAAATTTTCCAGGCATTATTTTCGTTTATAAACTGAGCAAATTTTTTTGAGAATTCTTTTTCGTCTTTTGTTAAATAAACAATTTCTTCAAAATCGAGATTTAACATAAAATTTTCCCGCACCATGCGGGTTGCATAGTCTAAAAACAGCTTTATATTTTCTCTTCCGATAGATGCTGTTTCGTCTACCCAAGATAAGATTTCAGTTACTTTCCTGCTATAAGACAGTCGCATTAGCGCGACAAAACGGTTAAAATTTTCTTTTTCCTCTTCGCTTACATTGGTATAATACAACGCATCTATGTAGCTTCCGTTGGCAAGATGAACGATTTCCTGACTTTTTGCTGAGTCCATCCCAAAATGATCACTTATGGCATCAAACAGGCTTTGATCATCTATTCTTGGCACCTTAACCTTTTGTGTGCGTGAAAGTATTGTCGGAAGGATAAGGTCGGTGTTTTCAGTTACTAAAAGAAAAATGGTGTTTGGGGGCGGTTCTTCAATCATTTTTAGCAATTTGTTGGCTGCGCTCCTGTGCATGCGTTCAGGGAGCCAAATAATCATCGTTTTGTACTCTCCTTCAAAACTTTTATAATTGAGTTTCCTGATGATATTTGCACTTTCGCTTGTTGGAATGATTCCCTGTTTGTTTTCAAGGTCAAGCTTTTTGTACCATCTCTGGGAGCTCAAATAGGGGTTTTCAAGTAATACTGCCCGCCATTTCTCCAGATAATTATCACTTGTTTCAGGGTTTGTTTCCGATGCCTTTTTTACAGGAAACACAAAATGCAAGTCGGGATGTGTAAGTTTACGGTATTTTCTGCATGAATTACAAGTCCCGCATGAATCGCCTTCTTGTTTGTTTGTGCAATTTAAATATTGGGCATAAGCTATAGCAAGCGGCAATTTTCCTGATCCGGTCGGACCCAGGAATAATTGAGCGTGGCTGATTCTTTGCTCTGAAACAGTATTTATTAGCTGTTCTTTTATTTTATGTTGCCCGATAACTTGCTTAAATTGCATTTTTGTATAGCTTATTTTTTATGTTTTATTATCTTAGTCGACCAATTCATAAGTAATTCTCAAAGTTAAATAAAATATATTTTTTATATTTAGAATAATTCATAAAACCATAGCCACATTATGTATTCGATAGATAATTATAATTTTAAAAATAAAAAGGCACTGATAAGGGTAGATTTTAATGTGCCTTTAGATCAGAATCAGGAGATAACGGATGATACCCGTATTGTTACTGCTTTGCCGACTATTCAAAAAGTATTGAGTGAGCAGGGATCAGTTATTTTATTAACTCATCTGGGTCGCCCGAAAGGAAAATATGATGAAAAATTATCTGTAAAACATATAGTTCCTTATCTCTCCAAAATATTTGAAAAGGAAGTGAAGTATGCCAACGATTGTATTGGCCCGGAAGCACAAGAAGCCGCACAAAATTTAAAACCCGGAGAAGTGCTTATACTTGAAAATTTGAGATTTCATCCGGAAGAAAAAGAGGCAAGTGAAAATTTTGCCAAACAACTTGCCGAACTGGGAGATGTTTATATTAACAATGCATTTGGAACTGCCCACCGGGCTCATGCTTCTACTTATACCATTGCACGTTACTTCAAGAAGGACAAAATGCTGGGTTATCTTGTTGAAAGTGAAATTAAAAATATAGACAGGGTGCTTAATGAGCCGGAACACCCGTTTACAGCTATTTTAGGCGGATCTAAAATTTCTACTAAAATTCATATAATCAAAGCACTTATTGAAAAAGTCGATAATCTGATTATTGCCGGAGGAATTGCTTATACTTTTAGTAAGGCTATGGGCGGAAAAATTGGCGATTCGATTGTAGAGGATGATTATTTGGATGTAGCGCTTGACATTGTTGAAAAAGCAAAAAAGTATAAGGTGAATTTATACCTTCCCACAGACTGTGTCATTGCCGATAGTTTTAAAAATGATGCAAACATAAAACACACAGAAATTGATAATATTCCGGATGGCTGGATGGGCCTGGATGCCGGGATTAAATCTGCTAATCAGTTTAATGAGGTAATTGAACGTTCGCAAAAAATCCTGTGGAACGGGCCGATTGGTGTGTTTGAAATGTCTAACTTCTCGATGGGAACCTTAAAAGTTGCTATGGCTGTTGCTTCAGCTACAGATCAGGGAGCTTTTTCACTGCTTGGCGGTGGAGATAGCATTTCAGCAGTGAATAAGTACGGACTGGCCAACAGAATTAGTTTCGTTTCTACCGCCGGGGGCGCATTGCTTGAATACCTGGAAGGCAAAGAATTACCCGGTTTGAAGGCCATTCGTGAGCAATTAACTATTGACAATTATAACTTCGCTGGTAAGCGTGCGCTCATGAGGGTTGATTTTAATGTTCCGATGGATGAGGAGCACAATATTCTGGATAATACAAGGATAGTTACTGCCCTGCCAACTGTCCGTAAAATATTAACTGACGGAGGATCTATTATATTCCTGACTCACATTGGAAGGCCCCGCGGAGAATATGCCGAAAGTTTATCTTTGAAACATTTGGTTCCTTATCTTTCAAAACTTCTGGATAAAGAGATAAAGTTTGTGGATGACTGTTTAGGAAGGCGCGCAAAATTGGCAGCCGAAAACCTTCAGCCCGGCGAAATTTTATTACTTGAAAATTTAAGATTTTATAAACAAGAGATAGAAGGAGATGAAGCGTTTGCACGCGAACTATCCGAATTAGGCGATGTGTATATAAATAATTCCTTTGGAACAGCTCATCGAGAACATGCTTCAACCTATACGATTGCCAGGTTCTTTCCTGATAATAAAATGTTTGGGTATTTGGTTGAAAATGAAATAAATAACATTAATCGCCTTGTAAAGAATCCGAAACGTCCATTTACTGCAATTTTAGGGGGTGCCCAGGTTTCGACAAAAATACATATCATTCTTGCTTTGCTTGAAAAAGTGGATAACCTTATAATTGCCGGAGGTATTGCCTACACTTTTGCCAGAGCAATGGGAGGAGATGTCGGAGATTCCCTTATTGAAGAAGATTATGTAGATGTTGCTAAAGAAATTGTAAATAAGGCAGAGGATTTAGATGTAAATCTGTTGTTACCTACAGATTGTGTTGTTGCCGATGAGTTTAAGAATGATGCGAATATTAAACACCGTGATATTAAACAAATAGGTAAGGGTTGGCGCGGTATGGACATTGGAATAAAAAGTGCTAATAAGTTTGCCGAAACGATAGAGAATTCAGCTTCAATTTTATGGAATGGCCCGATTGGTGTTTTCGAAATGTCAAATTTTTCAACAGGTACGTTAAGAATTGCCATGGCTGTGGCAAGAGCAACGGATAAAGGTGCGTTTTCGCTGATCGGCGGAGGCGATTCGATTTCTGCAGTGAACAAATACAACCTTTCACATAAAATTAGTTATATTTCTACAGCAGGAGGCGCTCTCCTTGAATTTATTGAAGGTAAGGAGTTGCCTACAATGAAGGCCCTCAGGGAAAATAATATCTAAAAATTGTGCTCCGTTTCATGTATATTAAGGGTTCGTTAGAAATGTTTTTTGGTTGACAATGAAAAACTTCTTTTGTAATTTACATGAAAATAAAATATAATAGACATGATTGAAAAATATAATATTCCACTGATTCAGGATGCAGATCTTGATGGCAAGATTGTTCTCGTACGCGTTGACCATAATGTTGTTAAAAAAGGAGAAATACATGACCCCTATCGTATAGATGCCACGATTGGTACTATGTATCATATAAATGCAAAAGGAGGAAAGATAATTCTTATGACACACGTGGGACGCCCACGGGATAAGAAAACTGGTGAAATTGATATTGATGAAGGAACATCCGTTCAACCAATCGTAGATTATTTGCAAAATAAGCTCCATATCAACATGAAAGTTCCCGAATTTCAACAACATGGCAACCAAGGCTATCTGGGGGTCGAAACATCTGTAAATCACCTGATAAGAGAACTGCGGGAAGGAGAGATTGATGGAATTTATTTGCCGAACACACGTTGGTTTAACGGGGAAGAGGCTAAAGATGAGAGAGCTGACAGATTTGCACATCAACTAGCGGGCCTGGCTGATATATTTGTTAATGACGCATTTGGCTCATGGCAACCTCATGCTTCTACTGTGGGAGTGAATAAATATCTTCCTGCTTATGCCGGATTTCTTATGCAGAAGGAAATTGAAAACCTCGAAAGAATTTATAACCCCCAAAAGCCTTTTGTTGCTGTAGTTGCGGGAGCTAAATTTGACACAAAGGCCGATTCTTTATATGCGCTGTTAGAAAAAGCCGATTACCTGATTCTCGGAGGAGTCATCTACAATGCATACCTTTCTGCTAAGTATGAACTGGATATTGTAGGCGTTTCTGAGGATGATTACAAAATGGCGAAAGAATTTATTGAGTATGCAGAGAAATATCATGACAAATTAATAGAATTGCCTTATATTATTGAGTCTGACACGTTGGAAGGCCGCTACGAAGGGAAATACCGTGAACATAATGTGCATGACCTGAAGCCCGGAACTAAACTGAATTACATTTTGGATGTTTCGAAGAAATCATTTGAAGAGGAGCGCGTAAAAAAGGTTTTCCATAATTCAAAAACTATATTTGTGAATGCCGTTATGGGTTTCACTCCTCATTTTAATGAAGGGACAATTGCCCTGGACCAATTAATTGATGAAAATGTTGAAGCTGTAAAACTATACGGAGGCGGCGACACTATGCAGGAGCTGAAGCGCTTATTGCCCGGATTATACATCGTAGCCCTTGATCATCCTAAATATTACATTTTCACCGGTGGTGGTGCTGTCTTAAAAGCGATTCAGGAAGGGACAACCCTTGGACTTGAACCTGTGAAAGCCTTAAAGCAATAGGAATTAAACCAGATAACAGTATTTATGGCCGGCAATTCAACATTAGCCGGCCATTTCTTTATAGCCTGAATTATTCACAAACCTGACGCATGAATAATTCCCTTAGATCGGATTGACAGGAATTCGAAGTTTTTTATATTTTTGTTTCTCAAAATTAAATCACAATAATATGCAGGGATTTAAGGCATACGATATTCGAGGCGTATATAATAAAGATTTTACAAGGGAGGATGTCTACAGGCTGGGTTATTTTCTTCCTACTCTTTTTGATAGTGAAAAAATAATTGTTGGAAGGGACATGCGCGTATCTTCAGAAGAAATTTTCAGCTATTTTACAAAGGGAATTACAGATAGAGGAATCGATGTTTATGATATTGGCCTTTCTACTACACCAATGTTATATTTTGCCGCCGGAAAGCACCATTTTAATGCCTCTGTCCAGATTACCGCATCTCATAATACCAAAGAGTATAATGGATTTAAAGTTTCCGGTAATAATGTTATGCCAATAGGATATGAAAATGGATTGAATAAAATTGAAGATCTTGTGCATAATGGTACAGTAGAAATCGCTAATGAAAAAGGGCAAATTATCTCATTGAATGTAAAGCCCGATTATGTTAAGTTCCTGAAAAAATATATTAATGCCGAAATAAATAATCTGAATATAGGTATTGATTGCTCAAATGGAATGACCGGTTATATGGTTAAGGATATATTAAATGATAAACCGATGTACATTTTTGATGAGCCGGACGGCACCTTTCCAAACCACGAACCAAATCCACTTGAGCCGGAAAACCAGGAGCAAATGAAGAAATTGGTTCGGGAGAATAATCTGGATATTGGAGCAATCTACGACGGTGACGGAGACCGCGTAATGTTTATTGATGAAAAAGGCGAATTTGTCCCACCCGATTTGATCATTGGGCTTTTGGGGAAATATTTTTTAGAAGGACCCAATGAAAGGGTATTACAAGATATCCGTTCTTCAAAATCCGTGAAGGAGTATTTGTCAAGTTACAATGCACAAGTACATACCTGGCGTGTTGGAAGAGCTTTTGCTGTTCCAAAACTTAAAGAAATTGACGGTATTTACGGAGGAGAACTGGCGGGTCATTATTATTTCAGAGATTTTTATTATTCCGATTCAGGGCTTTTAGCTTCCCTTATTGTGCTGGATATTGCTGCCTCAGCCAAGAAAGAAGGCAAACCCTTTTCAGAACTTATTTCTGAAATTTCAAATTATGAAAACAGCGGTGAAATCAATTTTAAGATTGAACAGAAGAAGGAAGCAATGGAAGCTATAAAAACACATTTTACTGAACAAGAAAAGCCACAGGAAATCATGGATTTTGATGGCTACCGGCTTGAATTTAAAAATTGGTGGTTTAATGTTAGACCCTCTAATACGGAACCCTATCTCCGCTTAATTGTGGAAGCTACGGATAAAAATACTTTAGAAGAGAAAGTAAGAGAGATAAAGTCTATCATACAGAACTATATGTAGTTGTGAAATTATTACCATTCTACCAGCAAGGGATTATTGAGGCAGGTTGCGACGAGGCGGGCAGAGGCTGCCTGGCGGGCCCTGTATTTGCTGCTTCAGTTATTTTAGACAAGAATGTTGATATTCCACTGTTGAATGATTCAAAAAAATTGTCCAACAACCAACGCTATAAACTACGGGAGCAGATAGAATCCCAGGCGATAGCTTTTTCTGTGGCCTATTTAAACAATGAGGAAATAGATCAACACAATATTTTTAAATCATCTATTTTTGCTATGCACCGGGCTATAGGTGATTTGTATAAAAAACCTGAGCTTTTACTGATTGATGGAAAATATTTTTATGAATATGGTAATATCCCGCATCATTGTATAATAAAAGGAGATGGGAAATATTTGTCTATAGCCGCTGCTTCCATTTTGGCGAAAACTTACAGAGATGATTATATGATTGAGCTGAATAAAACCTATCCACAATATCATTGGAACAGAAACAAAGGATATCCCACCCGGCAACATCGCCAGGCTATTAAAGAATTCGGAATTACTCCTTTTCACCGGAAAAGCTTCCAGCTACTGCCAGATGAGTAGGAAAGAACTAAATACTATCCACTCATCAGTTAATTGACAAGTAGAAGGTATTTAATAGGTAGTAGCGATTTTACCTCATTCTGGATTCTTTATTCAGACTTCTTATAGATGTTGGTCGCCACTTATGAAAGTACCTACTTATAACAACAATCCCCAAAAACAGCAAATTTTTGGGGAAGGTAACCTTTATTATCAAGAAAAAAATCTATTCTTGCTTTGTTTCGTCTACAAATTGCCTTTGTTTCAACTCCCTGTCTAACATTAATAATCCTTGCGGTTGTCCTCCAACCATTTTTACCTGATTTAATAATTCATCAGCATTCGTCTCTTCTTCAACCTGCTCAGCTACAAACCATTGGAGCATGTTGTCTGTGCCATGGTCTTTTTCGTCTCTTGCAAGATCGACTAGGTTGTGAATCATTTCTGTAACTTTTTGTTCATGGGAATACACATCTTCTACTACTTTTTGAGTGCTATCCCATTTAATCTGAGGTTTATCTATTTGCTCTAATTCCACGCTTCCTCCACGGTCGTGAATGTAAGTGTAGATTTTCATTGCATGGGTCATTTCTTCTTGTGCCTGTATGTGCATCCAGTTAGCAAAACCAGAAAGATTTTGATCTTCAAAATAGGCAGACATTGATAGATATAAATAAGCAGAATACATTTCTGCATTTACTTGTTCATTAAGTGCTTTTTCCATTTTGTTTGATAACATTTTTTCCTCCTTTTTGATTTAATTTTATAAAAGCTATTGCAAAAATAGCTGTTTCTTTCATGTCTAACAAGAAATACTGGTTTTTGTTTGAAATAACCATTTGATTTTCTAAATTATGATTACTTCCAAACATTGAGACTCTGTTTTTGTTATAGTTATACATAACACTATGAAAGACGATGAATTTCTGGCCAATTAAACATATAAGGATAGAAACTAAACTGAATCAGGAAAAACTTCGGGATATTTTGACCAATTCGATTGATCAGGATAATACAGGTATATACTGGGGAAAACGTTTTACTAAGCAGTTTTGGGGCAAAATGGAGAAGAACTCTTTTCGGGTTCGACCTGTTGTTCCTTACTGGAATATTTCACCTGTTGATATCAAAGGTAAGATAGCAGATTTATCAAACGATAAAAATGCGGTTGAAATCAGGATGAGTTCGCCTTATCTGCGAATTGTTGTACCTCTGGTGATTTTGGCCGTCATTTTATTCTTCGTTAATTTCGGTATGAAGGAACAATTTGATATATTTTTGCTCAATTCTGTCATTACTTTAGGAGCCGCATATGTACTTGTAAATATTCCATTCCAGATTCAGGCTGCAAAGAGTATAAATAAATTGAGCGAACTCATTGATGGAAAAATTCAAACACTGAAATAGAATTTTTACGCATGACCTGACGCGTGATTAAAATGATTTAAATGTATTGCTCAATCGTTTGATTACTTAGGTATTCCCTGAATTCTTTCGACATTTTGCTTGTTACATTATTTAGTATGCACTTATCAAAGGGGCACACTGGTTTGTCCATGGGGCAGGTATTGATCTCGATTTTTCCTTCAATTTGTTCATAAATATCAAGGAAGTTGATTTCTGCCGGGGGAACTTTTAGTTCAAAACCACCATTGGGACCGCGATGAGATGTCAGATAACCGGACTTCACCAACCTTTGCATGACTTTGGCAACATGGTGTTTCGAGGTGCTTGTCAGTTCAGCAATCTTTGTTACATTCATTCCTTTTTTCTTCCTCGCTATTAGAATCATGCCATGTAATGCAATCGAGGCTGCTTCAGATAATGAGACAATTTTAGACATATTTTAGAATTGAAGTAATTTTGGTATTGAATTACGCAAATATAACAAATATTATAATGTAGTATTAAATTTTTCTTTAGAATATTGATTAATTGTTACATTCTTCTATTTTGATTCTGTTGTGAAGAAGCATTCCTTTGTCTTTTTCAGGGCGTACTGTTTTATTGTGCAAATTGCGAATAGGTAGTGCCTTTTTATTACATAAAAAAACCGCTATACGTTTTAAATACAGCGGTTATGATAATTGTGGAGACTATGGGGCTCGAACCCATGACCTCCACGCTGCCAGCGTGGCGCTCTAGCCAACTGAGCTAAGTCCCCTTCTTGTTATAGCACAAAAATAATATTTTTAAACTAACCTAAAAACTTATTTATCAATTTATGTAGATATTAAAAACAAAATTATTTTTGCTCTCACAATTAAATTTATATTTGCAAAGTTTTATTCGCTATTTAATTAATATTATGGACATATTTCGAACCAAAGCTGAACTTCAGGATAAAATAACTCAATTAAAAGAAAAAAATCATACCATTGGTTTTGTCCCAACTATGGGAGCATTGCATGAAGGGCATATATCTCTGGTGAAATGTTGTAATAGAGAAAATGACATTACTGTCGTAAGTATTTTTGTCAATCCAACTCAGTTTAATGACAGAGCAGATTATGAAAAATACCCCAGGGATGTTCAAAAGGACATAGACTGGCTAAAAAAATATAATTGTGATATTGTCTTTAATCCTTCTGAAACTGAAATGTACCCCGAACCTGATAACAGAACTTTTGATTTTGGAGATCTGGATAAAATTCTTGAAGGCTATTTCCGGCCCGGCCACTTCAATGGCGTAGCAAAAATTGTGAGCAAATTGTTTGATTATGTTCGACCCCATAAGGCCTATTTTGGTGAAAAAGATTTTCAGCAACTCGCTATTATCCGACAACTTACGGAAAAGGAAAACATGAACATCGGGATTGTTGGATGTCCTATTGTCAGAGAAGATGATGGCCTGGCAATGAGTTCACGAAATAAACGTTTAAATAGTGATGAAAGAAAAAATGCTACTGAAATTTCAAGAGTACTCTTTGAGTCAAGAGCGAGAAAGGATGATATGACAATTGAGGAGATTAAAAATCAGGTCAAAGATCAACTAAACAAAAACGTCTATATAAACGTAGAATATTTTGATATTGTTAATGAGAAGGATTTAAAACCTGTCCGGTCGTGGGCAGAGAGCAAAAACATCAGGGGTGTTATTGCAGCTTGGGTTGGTAACATCAGGTTGATTGATAATATAAAATACGAATAGAATTTTTAAATTTGTCCCGAATAATTCATTTAATTATGAATATAGAAGTTGTTAAGTCAAAAATACATAAGGTTACCGTAACCGATGCGAATCTTCAATATGTAGGAAGCATTACCATTGATGAAGATTTAATGGAAGCTTCAAATATTATTGAGAACGAAAAGGTACAGGTGGTCAACATAAATAATGGTGAGCGGTTGGAGACGTATGTAATTAAAGGAGAGAGAGGCTCAGGAGAGATTTGTCTTAATGGGCCGGCAGCAAGAAAAGTCGCTGTTGGTGATGTTGTAATCATAATTGCTTATGGCTCTCTGGATTTTGAAGAAGCCAAATCTTTCAAACCGAATATAATTTTCCCCGATACAGTAACAAATAAACTTCTGTAAATTTTTTGAAAACGAAACTATTCAGATTTTCACGCTTTTTGATTTTTTTGGCTATTGGCCTTGGTCTTTTATATCTGGCAGTAAAAGATGTCAGTATGGAGGATTTAGTTGCCAAACTAAAAATGGCCGATACATTTTGGATTGCAATAGCCTTGTTTGCTGCTTTAATTGGTTATTTGAGCCGTGCTTACAGATGGAAGCTTCTTATTAAACCACTGAATTATCATCCTTCCTTCTGGAATACTTTTTTTGCCTTAATGATAGGATATACAGCAAATTTTGCTTTCCCCAGAATTGGTGAAATAACAAGGTGTGGAACCCTGAAGAAGTCTGATAAAATACCAATGGACAGTTTACTGGGCACAGTAATTATAGAACGAGCTATTGATATGTTGGTGCTCCTTGTTGTTTTGGTCGTTATCTTTTTTGCAAAAATGGATTTCTTTGGCCAATTCCTCACTCAAAAGGTTTTTGTTCCCATCTTCGATAATATTAAAAGTATGTTACAGGTTTCCGTTCTAAATTGGATAATCATCCTGGCTGTTATTGTCGGAGCCATCTTTCTAATAAGGTATCTGAACAGGAGATTTTCTCATAACCCGGTACTTAGGAAACTAAAAAAAATATACTATGGAGTTATATCTGGATTAAAAACTATCGCAAAGATGCAGGACAGATGGGTTTTTACTTTTCATACCATCATTATTTGGGTAATGTATTTTATTATGACTTATGTTCTGGTCTTTGCATTGCCCAGCACTTCAGTTCTACAGCCAATTGACGGGCTGTTTCTTCTTGTTATTGGCGGATTGGGAATGGCTGCACCGGTTCAGGGAGGAATAGGTGCTTTTCATGTTATTACTACTGCCGGCCTTTTACTATATGATATCCCCAAGACTGATGCAGTCGCGTACTCAGTAATCTCCCATGAATCTCAGGCATTTTTTGTAATTTTACTCGGCGCTATTTCATTTATTATGATTTTTATTCGAAACAGGAAAAATAAACTCCGGCAATTTAAAAATTTATAGATTATGAGTTACATTGACCGAGTATTATCAAAAGTTATAAAAAGAGAGAATTTCAACTCTTTGCTTACCTACTGGCGATTAAAAGATAATAAGATTGTCTTTACAAACGGATGTTTCGACCTGCTTCATAAAGGACATATTGAGTATCTATCCTCCGCGGCAGATAATGGTGATGTGTTAGTTGTGGGATTGAACTCAGATAATTCAGTAAATCGAATAAAAGGAGAACAAAGGCCAGTACAGGACGAGTCATCAAGAGCTATAACTCTGGCTTCATTGAAAATGGTTACCGCAGTAGTTTTATTTGATGAAGATACGCCATATAATCTTATCAATGAAGTTCAGCCGGATGTACTTGTGAAAGGCGCAGATTATAAAGAAGAGGAGATTGTGGGAGCTGATATTGTAAAAGGCAGAGGAGGAGAAATCATTACCGTGAATTTAAGTGAAGGTTACTCTACATCAAACATCATAAACAAAATAAGAAGCTAGGGGCGACTCAATGGCGAAAAAATCAAAGACAACTTTTGTTTGTGAAAATTGTGGAGCAGAATCTCCCAAATGGATAGGAAAGTGCCCTAGTTGTGGTGAATGGAATACGTATAAAGAATTTAAGATAGGTACCTCGAAACGTTCCGCGGGTAGTGAGGGCGGAAAAACTGAAATTACCAAACTTACCGAAATCTCTCTACAGAAAGAAAACAGAATCCCTTGTGGTTATAGTGAAGTAGATCGTGTGCTTGGGGGTGGAATGGTATATGGTTCATTAATCCTAATCGGGGGCGAACCGGGAATCGGAAAATCTACTTTGGCTTTGCAAATTGCTTTAAAATCTAAAGATGTTAAAACCCTTTACGTTTCCGGAGAAGAAAGTTTGCGGCAGATTAAATTAAGAGCGCAAAGGCTGGGAGAAGAACATGAAAATATCTTTCTACTGAATGAAACAGCCCTCGAAGAAATACTTACTCATTGCCAGACTTTTAAACCAGATGTTATCATTGTTGACTCCATTCAGACGCTTTTCAGTGAGGCTGTTGACTCATCCCCTGGAAGTGTTACACAAGTTCGGGAGAGTGCAACCCGGCTGCTTAAATTTGCTAAAGAAACTTCCATTCCCATTTTTATTATCGGCCATATTAATAAAGAAGGAAATATTGCCGGACCAAAAGTGCTGGAACATATTGTCGATGTAGTTTTACAGTTCGAAGGCGATCATAATTATGTATACCGTGTTTTAAGGGGTCTGAAAAATCGATTTGGCTCAACATCCGAAATTGGCATATTTGAAATGCACAACGATGGCTTGAATGAGGTATTGAATCCCAGCGAATTACTAGTAAACCAGAGAGACGATAAGCTTAGCGGAATGTCTATAGCGGCTACAATCGATGGGATACGCCCTTTTATGGTGGAAATCCAGTCGCTTGTCAGTCCTTCAGCTTACGGAACACCTCAGCGTTCAGCTACCGGTTTTGATATTCGAAGGTTATCTATGTTGCTAGCTGTTCTGGAAAAGCGTTTGAAGTTAAATTTATACAATAAAGACGTTTTTTTGAATATAGCAGGAGGAATTAAGGTCGTGGACACTGCAGTTGATTTGTCAATTGTTACAGCTCTTCTGTCTTCTGTGCTTGATAAACCAGTCCCTCACAATATTTGTATGGCTGGAGAAATAGGTCTTTCCGGTGAAATCAGGGCTGTAAACCAAATCGAAAACCGCATAACGGAAGCTGCAAAAATCGGGTACAAAAAAATTATTCTTTCCGAATATAATAAGATAACCTCAGATAACTTTAACATAAAAATCCAGCGTGTGAAACATGTTGGCGATCTTTACAGAACCCTGTTTCAATAACTGAAGAATGGAGAATTTTGCAGTTTCCATAGAGAATTTGACTATTAGTTTTAATTACCACGGGGTATATTTTAAAGCTGTAGACAATGTAAATATTGTTTTACAACCCGGGAAATCTCTTGGGATTGTCGGGGAATCAGGCTCAGGTAAATCCTTAACTGCCAAAGCTGTTCTTAATTTATTACCGACCAATGCCAATCTGCAAAGCGGAAAGATTCTGATTCGTGATAAACAGGAACAACTCATTAATGTGTTATCGTCTTCTGCTCCGGTTTTGGAAAATTTAAGAGGCGATACCGTTTCAATGGTTTTTCAGGAACCAATGACCTCGCTTAACCCGGTTTTTCGCTGTGGCAACCAGGTTACGGAAAATATACGAAAACATACGAAGGTTGATGCAAAAACAGCAAAAGCAAGGACAATTAACCTTTTCCAGGAAGTGAAACTACCGACCCCCGAACGAATTTTTAATAGCTATCCGCATGAATTATCAGGAGGCCAGCGACAGAGAGTTATGATTGCCATGGCCCTTTCCTGTCAGCCAAAGATATTAATAGCAGACGAACCCACTACAGCACTTGATGTAACCGTCCAAAAATCAATTCTGGAGTTATTGAAGTCCTTGCAAAAAAAGTATCAAATGAGCTTGATCTTTATTTCGCATGACCTCGGGGTAATATCCGAAATAGCTGAAGAAGTGGCAGTTATGTATCAGGGCGAAATTGTTGAAAAAGGAAATCTTTCCCAAATTATAAATCATCCGGAGCATAGTTATACCAAAGGTTTAATTGCATGTCGCCCTTCTATTCATAAAAAGCCCAAAAGATTACAAACTTTAGATCAATTTGTAGGTAAACAAGAGTCCAAAAGCATTATCCAAGATGATACGAAAGAAAATGTTTATAATCAAATTGAAGAACAAGGGAAGCTCTTTGCTTTGAATAATGTAAGTAAAACATTTACTATCAGTAAAAATTTCTTTGGAAAGCCAATAAAATCCTTTAAAGCTATAGATGAAGTAACTTTCAACATATATAAAGGTGAAACGCTTGGATTAGTAGGCGAATCCGGAAGCGGGAAAACCACCCTGGGCAGAATTCTGATGAATCTTTTAGAGTTTGAACAAGGGGAAATTTTATATCATGAACAAAGACTATCAGGGCTAAGAAAAAAAGAATTGAAAAAATTCAGGCAGAATGTTCAAATTATATTTCAGGATCCGTATTCCTCTCTAAACCCGAAAATGTCCGTAGGACAGATAATTGAGGAACCCATTAAGTATTACAGGTTTATCACAAATCGGCAAGACAGGAAACAACGTGTGATAGAGTTACTAAACAATGTCAGACTGAATGAAAGTTTTTTTAACAGGTTCCCCCATGAACTTTCAGGAGGGCAAAGACAAAGAGTAGCCATTGCCCGTGTTTTGGCTTTAAATCCCGAATTCATTATATGCGATGAGGCCGTATCAGGGCTGGATGTTTCTATTCAGGCAGAAATACTTAATTTGTTACAGGAGTTGAAAGAAAAATTTCATTTGACCTATGTGTTTATATCACACGATTTTTCAGTAATACGTTTTATGGCCGACCGTATTGCTGTAATGAAAGATGGGAAACTCGTTGAGCTGAGCAATTCTGAGCAACTATTTAAAGCTGCTCAGAATTCTTATACCCAAACTTTGTTGAGTTCTGTTCCTTCTTTCTAGTATGGGTTATGAATAATGCAGGCTAGAAGAAATCATCATCAGTTCGATCATTCCCCCGTTTCCTGTCGTATTCCTCACAATCTAGGGTGTAATTAAAGTCAAGTGGTTCCTCGAATTCATCTTCTTTGGAGACCTTATTGTTAAGGGACTCGTCATTATAAATCTGTTTCATGTATAGAGCCCAGATTGGTAGTGCCATATTTGCCCCCTGCCCTAATGCAATACTGTTAAAATGAATACTTCGGTTTTCTCCTCCCACCCAAACGCCAGAAACCAGGTTAGGAGTGACACCCATAAACCAGCCATCGGATTGATTTTGGGTTGTACCTGTTTTTCCTGCAATTTCGTTTTTTAAATTGTATTTGTAGCGTAATCGTATTCCTGTGCCTTCTTTAACTACGTTTTGTAATAGCTCAAGCATGAGGTAAGAGGTTTGTTCATTAATGACCTCTCTTTCAGGAGGAGTAAAAGTTGAAATTACATTTCCCCTTCTGTCTTCAATTCTTGTCACAAGAAGAGGTTCTGTATATACTCCCCCATCGGCAAAGGTACTGTAGGCACCAACCATATCATGTAATGAAATATCAGCAGTGCCGAGAAAAATGGAAGGAACCGGATCTATACGGCTTTCAATTCCCATTTTTTTCATCAGATCTACCACTGATTGTTCGCTAAATTGTTTAATCAGCCAGGCAGAAATATAGTTTACAGAATGAGCCAATCCCCATTTCAATCGTACCATATCACCTTCCCGGCCGGTTGGTCCTGAGTTTTTTGGAGTCCATGTAGTATCATCCTGATAAAACGGAATAGGTACATTCGCCACTTTATAACAAGGGGAATAACCCTCCTGCATCGCTAATGTATATAAAAAGGGTTTAATTGTAGAGCCCACCTGACGTTTACCCTGCATAACATGGTCATATTTAAAATACCTGTAGTTGGGGCCTCCAACATAGGCTTTCACATGACCGTTTTTCGGATTCATTGACATTAAACCTGCACGTAAAAAGTGTTTATAGTATAGAATAGAATCTTTTGGACTCAAGACAGTATCTTTTTTACCCTCATAGGAAAACACTTTCATTTCCCTTGGTTCCTCAAATATTTCTAGTATAGAGTCTTCACTGACGCCTCTTTGCTTTAAATGATAATATCTGTCTGTATTTTTGATGGAACGTGAAATGATTTGATCAATCTGCTCCTGATCCAAATCCTCGGAAAACGGAGCATATTTTTCTCCTTTTTGTTCTTTAAAAAATTTAGGCTGAATGTCCTCGCTCAAATGCTTTACCACTGCTTTTTCTGCGTATTTTTGCAATTTAGCATTTATTGTAGTATGTATTTTCAATCCATCTTTATATATGTCGTAATTCTCTCCATTCGGTTTAGTATGTTTATTACACCACCCATATATAGGGTTATTCGCCCATTCTGTTGAATCTTCTTTATAGGAATTATAATTAAAATATGAATCCTTTTTAGGTTTATTTTCTGTTAAAAGAACACGCAATTGTTCTCTAAGATATGTAGCCGGACCGGTATTGTGGTCTTCCTGTTTATATTTTAAATTCAAAGGCATGCTTGCTAAAGAATCATACTCGTGTTCAGTGATGAAATCATTTTTCTTCATTTGTCGGAGTACGACGTTTCTCCTGTCTTTACTTTGCTCAGGATTCAAAACCGGGCTGTATCTTGTTGGTGCCTTCAACAGGCCCACCAAAACTGAAGCTTGTTCTACCTTTAATGAATCAGGATGGGTATTAAAAAAGGTTTTCGCAGCAGATTTAATGCCATAGGAGTGTCCGCCAAAAGGAACTGTGTTTAGATACATGACAAGAATTTCCTTCTTCGTATAATTTCTTTCTAATTTAGTAGCGGTAACCCACTCTTTAAATTTAGAGATTACCAGATTTCCCATTCTGGCCAGAGAAGAGTTGTATATTGTTGTATCCCTCGGGAATAGGTTTTTTGCCAGCTGTTGGGTTATGGTGCTGCCACCCCCTGCACTTTTCCCTAAAAGAACAGTTTTAAATGCAACTCTCGCCAATCCTTTGGCATCAATTCCGGAATGTTCACGGAATCGGATGTCTTCCGTAGCCAAAAGTGCATTAACAATGTTAGGTGATAATTCACGAAATTCTACATAAGATCTGTTTTGATAATAGTACTTACCCAGTAATTCGCCATCTTCTGATATAACCTGCGAAGCAAGATTGTTTTCTGGATTCTCCAGGTCTTCGAAAGTTGGCATTGGGCCAAATACTCCCTGAGAAATCAAAATGAAAACAATCGTAAGAATAAGAAAAGGTAATGCAAATAATCCCCAAAATATCCTGATATAAGTCTTTTTATTGAATTTCATGTGCCTCTGTCGTTTTAGATAAAAGTAATAATTTAATTGAATATTTATTTTAGATTATTAAAAGTATTAACTTTGTAAGCTGTTAATTTATTATACAAAGCCCGTATTTTCTATGGAAGATAATTTAGTCATTGTTGAGTCACCCGCAAAAGCCAAAACTATAAAAAAATTTTTAGGGAATAATTATATAGTAAAATCTAGTTATGGACACGTCCGCGATCTTGCTAAAAAAGAAGGGATCGAGACGGATAAGAATTTTAAGCCAAAATACATCATTCCCGATGACAAAAAATCAGTTGTAAAAGAACTAAAGGAAGATGCCAGGAAAGCCAAAACGGTTTGGTTAGCAACAGATGAGGACCGTGAAGGAGAAGCCATCGCATGGCATTTATATCAGGTACTGGAATTATCAGCGGAAAAAACGAAACGAATTGTTTTTCACGAGATTACTAAAACTGCAATTCAGGAAGCCATAAAAAATCCGCGTTCAATAGACATTAATCTTGTTAACGCTCAACAAGCCAGAAGAATTTTGGACCGCCTTGTAGGGTTTGAGCTTTCTCCCGTTTTATGGAGGAAAATTAAACCTTCTCTTTCTGCAGGCAGGGTTCAGTCTGCTGCTGTTCGTTTAATTGTTGAAAGAGAAAGGGAAATTATAAACTTTAAAAGTACATTTTCTTATAAAGTCACAGGAACGTTTACAAACGGAAAAGAGGAGTTTCGGGCTGATTTGTCGAAAAAGCTGGATAAACATGAAGATGCGAAAGAATTATTAGAGAATTGCAAATCTGCCAGTTTTAAAGTAAGTGAAGTAACGAAAAAACCATCAAAAAAGCATCCTTCTCCTCCTTTTACAACATCTACCCTTCAACAGGAAGCGAGCAGAAAATTAGGTTACTCCGTCTCGAGAACTATGACAATAGCCCAAAAACTATATGAGGCAGGGAAAATCACCTATATGCGAACAGATTCGGTTAATCTTTCAAACGCAGCTATTGCATCTGCCAGCGATGTCATAGAAAACGAATTCGGTTCAAAATATAAGAAAACCAGGAAATATACTACAAAATCCAAAGGCGCTCAGGAAGCACACGAAGCAATTAGACCAACTTTTCTGGAAAATCAAAACGTTTCAGGTTCTGATGCTGAAAAGAAACTATACAATCTGATATGGAAACGGACAATAGCCTCACAAATGAGCGATGCAGAACTTGAAAAGACGAATGTTAAAATTGATATTTCAAACGACCCTCATCAATTTATTGCCAGTGGAGAAGTTGTAAAATTTGATGGGTTTCTGAAAGTATATTTCGAATCTACAGACAGCGAAGAAGAACAAGAAAATCGAGGGTTGTTGCCAAAATTCACCGAAGGCCAACAGGTTAATTATCATCAGATTAAGGCTGTACAACGCTTTAGTCATCATCCCCCGCGATATACTGAAGCAAGTCTCGTGAAAAAAATGGAAGAATTGGGAATTGGCCGTCCTTCTACTTATGCGCCGACAATTTCTACGATACAAAACAGAGGCTACGTCCTGAGGGAAGATCGTTTTGGAACTCCCAGAGAATATAAAGAGATTATTCTGGAAGATAAAATAAGGGAAGAGTCTAAGACTGAAATGGCCGGTGCAGAAAAGAAAAAACTGTTTCCAAATGACATAGGTATGGTTGTGAATGATTTTCTCACCAAAAATTTCCCGGAGGTAATTAATTACAACTTTACCGCAGAAGTAGAAGAGAAATTCGATAAAATCGCCCAGGGGTATATTGAATGGTCAAAGATGATCGATGAATTCTACAAAACTTTTCATAAAAAAGTTGAAGATACGCTTGAACATGCTGAAAGAGATTCCGGCACCAGAATTTTAGGAACAGACCCAAAAACCGGAAGGCAAGTCTCCGCGAAAATTGGTCCTTATGGGCCGATGGTTCAACTTGGTACAAAAGAAGAAGAAGAGAAGCCAAAGTTTGCCAGTTTGCAAAAAGGACAACATTTAGAGACAATTACTTTCGAAGAGGCACTAAAACTCTTCGAGCTACCAAGAGAAGTAGGAGAGTACGAAGGCAAAAAAGTAAACGTAGGAATTGGAAGATTTGGTCCTTATGTAAAACATGACGGTAAATATGCTTCCTTAAAAAAAGGTGTAGACGACCCCTTTAAAATTACGCTTGATAGAGCAATCGAGTTAATAGAAGAGAAAAAAGAGCGAGATCGAAAAAAACAGGTTAAAACTTTTACAAAAGATAAAGACCTGCAAATTTTAAAAGGAAGATATGGCCCTTATATTAGTTATAAGAAGAGTAATTATAGAATTCCAAAAGAGAAGGAGGCGGAAAAACTTACCTTGAAAGATTGTTATGAGATAATAAAGGAGAAGGATCAGAAAGACGCTGAAAAAGGTAAAAAGACTAAAACTAAAACTACTAAGAAAACAACCAAAACCTCTTCTAAAACCAAAACAAGCAGCAAGAAAAAATCTGCAGGAGCGAAGGGCAAAACAAAAACGAATAAAAAATCAGGCAAATAAAGTTTCGGAAGAAACTCATTTATCAGGGGAGCTTTCTAACTGACAAATAAAGCACACAACTAAAAAATACGAAGCCATATTTCAATGAATCTTTTAGATTACTTAAAACCTCCAAAGATAGATGCTTATCGGCTAAAAAAAAGTGAATTCTTTAATTCAATAAGTACATTTAAAGATATTGCAGATGGTCAAATTGATTTATCGCGGATAGAAGTTGCCATGCTTGGTATTCCTTTTGCCGGAGATAATTCATATCATCCAGATTTTGTCGATTCTGTAAGGCATGAATTAGCAGAATTAGCAGCTTTTCAGAGTAAAACCCCCATATTAGATGCCGGGAACCTCATTCAGGGCCAAACACTGAATGATTCACTTACTGCCTTAAAAGATGTAATCACCTATTTCCATAATCATAATATTTTTGTAATTACAATCAGTGAATTGGACCTTGTTCAAAAGATTTTTATTGAAAGTCTGAAAGACGAAAAACGTATAAAAGTCGCGGAAGTTGCTCCAAAGTTTTATTTATATGACTCATTGGAATATATCTCTCAATCGAGTCTGGAACAACTTCATTATACAAATATCGGTTATCAGTCATATTATATCCATCAAGAAAAATTCAATTGGTTGAATACGAACAGTTTTGATGCATATAGACTTGGTGTGGTAAGAAAAAGTCTACCAGAAATTGAACCAGCAATAAGAGATTCACTTCTTATTAATATCTCACTCAATGCACTCAAACATACTGATGCTCCGGGTCAAAAAGAATTTTCCCCCAATGGATTCTATAGTGAAGAAATGTGTCAAATTGCTAAATATGCTGGTATAGCTGATTATTTAAAACTGGCTAATATATCAGGATTTTGTGAAAATAGCGAAATTACGACTATCAAATTAATAGCCCAAATTATTTGGTTTATAATCGAAGGATATGGTGTCAGAGTAACAGAAGATCCTACAAAAGACTTATATATAAAAAAATTTAATGTTAATTCAGGAGGTAGTGATCGTATAGTATTTTATAAAAGCGATAAAACAGAAAGATGGTGGATTGAAGTTCCGATTAATTCAGGAAGTCGGACATTTATAATTCCCTCGAATTACAAAGATTATATTGAGGCTTGCAATCAACAAATTCCAGAGCGATTTTTAAAAGCTATGCAACGATATAATTTTAAATCTGATTAGTTCTTGATTATTAGGTTTTTGAAAGAGTTTTGATAAAAATGTCTGTGTTAAAGTAACCTTAATGCATTTTTAAGAGTATAAAATGCGGAAAAGGTTATTAACATTTAATGTTGATAAATTTGTATAACAGGAATTTTTTTGTTTATTTTACGTTCAGTATTAATAATTGAGGATACATAAGGTTTTATGCGTAAATATTATATAACAGCATTAATAATACTGATAGTTGGGTTACCAATGTATGGCCAACAAGATCCTCAGTTTAGTCAAAATATGTTTACAAGATTATCTTATAATCCCGCTTATACAGGGAGCCATGGTCAAATATGTGTAACAGCTTTACACAGGCAACAGTGGTATGGTTTTGAAGGTGCCCCTGAAATAAGTGTCTTTAATTTTGATGCAGCCATTAATCCATTTGGTATAAAATCAGGAATTGGCTTGTCGATCATACAAGATAAAATTGGGTTTAATGATAATCTGGGAGCTAATTTATCACTCGCCTATCGTTTTGAATTATGGGAAGGCGATTTTGCTATTGGAGTAAACGGCGGTATAATCAGTTATTCACTAAATCCCAACTGGAAAATACCCTCAGGTACTGGCTTGCATAATTCAGTTAGTGAGGATCCGGCCATACCATCCGAGGTAAAAGATGAGATGGCATTGGATTTAGGATTTGGAATTTACTATAATACCGATGAACTATATATCGGGGTTTCATCAACTCATCTGAATGAACCAACATTTCAACCGACAGAAGGTAGTGTTGCTCCACAAATTAAAAGAAATTATTATTTGATTTCAGGTTATACTATCCCGCTTTCAGAAACTAAACTTGCACTGAATCCATCGTTGATGGTGCAATCAGATGGGACTACTTCGCAAATCGGACTAAATACCCATCTTACCTACAATAAAAAATTCTGGGGCGGCGTTTCTTTAAGAACAGATAGAACAGTTACTGGTATGATAGGGGCAAAGTTATTCGACTGGGTGAAGATTGGTTATTCCTATGACTTTGCTGTGTCCGAAATCAGGCAATATAATGAAGGATCTCATGAAATTATGGTTGGGTTTTGTTTTGACGCTAAAAGCGACAAAAGCCCTGAAAAATATAAAAGTGTCAGATTTTTGTAGTGCTTAGAAAAAATATTATTTTGCAAAAATAAATCCAAATATTATGAAGAAATTAGTTTTGTTAATCATCCTTGTTACCGTATTTGTTAGTTGTGGCCAAAAGAATAATGGTGAGTTGGTCGGTGTCCAGGGGAGGAAAGACTGGTATGAGTCTCAGCCACATGGAATGGTTTTTGTACCTATGGGTAGTTATACAATGGGCCCCAGTGAAGAAAGTGCCTCATGGGCCATGACGTCAAAATCAAAGACCGTTTCGGTTGATGCTTTTTGGATGGATGCCACAGAAATTACGAATAATGAATACAGGCAATTTACGAAATATGTTAAAGATTCTATCTTAAGAAGAAAATTAGGAGAACAAGTTGAAGATTTCCTTATTACAGAAGATGAGTATGGCAACCCAATTGATCCCCCGCGCATTAACTGGGAAACAGAAATCGATCCTACCGATGAAGCTCAAAAAGAAATCATCAACGAAATGTATTATCCTGAAAATGAAAGGCTTTTTGGCAGAAAACAAATTGATACACGTCAGCTTATTTATGAATACTATTGGGTCGATTATCAACAAGCTGCCAAAAGATCCAACATGTATAATTACGATACTCAACAATATGAAGGTACAGCTGTAAATAAACAGGGAGAAAAAATAGAAGTTGATAGTAGACAGGCGTTTATAATGCGTGGTCGAACCAATGTTTATCCGGACACTTTAGTTTGGATACGAGATTTTACCTACTCCTATAATGAACCTTATACAGATAACTATTTTGCTCATCCCGCTTACGATGATTATCCTGTAGTTGGAGTCGACTGGGAACAAGCATTTGCTTTTTCTATTTGGAGAACAGAACAATTAAATAAATATCTTAAAAGTCAAGGAGAAGGTCAGGTTCAGGATTATAGATTACCTACAGAAGCCGAATGGGAATATGCTGCACGCGGAAATCTTGATTTGAATCCATATCCATGGGGAGGACCGTATACCCGAAATAAAGAAGGATGCTTCCTGGCAAATTTTAAACCCATGAGAGGTAATTACGTTGATGATGGAGCACTTATAACTAATCCTGTAGGAAGTTATGCTCCAAATGAATATGGACTTTATGATATGGCAGGTAATGTAGCAGAATGGACGATTAATGCTTATGATGAATCTTCTTTCTTCTTCACCCACGATATGAACCCAAATCATCAATACCGTCCTAGACCTGATGATCCTCCGGCAATGAAACGAAAAGTAATACGTGGCGGTTCATGGAAAGATATTGGCTTTTATCTACAAAATAGTGCAAGAGCTTATGAATATCAAGATACAGCGAAATCTTATATTGGATTTAGATGTGTGAGACCTTATTTAGGAGGATCAAAAAACTAATTAAAATTTTGTTACCTTATGATGCGAATTTCTGAAATAGTACAGACTGCAGGTTGGCGAAAATTTATGGCAAAGTTATACGGTTGGGGCGCATCCGTTGTGCTAATTGGTGCGCTTGCCAAACTACAACATTGGCCATGGGCAGGGATAGCACTCATTGCCGGTATGACAACTGAAGCAATTATATTTTTCTTTTCTGCTTTTGAGCCGATTTCTGAAGAAGTCGACTGGTCAATAGTATATCCAGAATTAGCAGGGATTGAAGAAGATCCGGAGGAGGCCAGAGAGCGGAACAGAGCACGAAGAGAAGCTATGAGCAGTCAACCATCATCAGGTGGCGGAGCACCTGTAAACACCGGGGCTTCCGCAGCAGCACCCGCTTCTCCTTCAGGAGGAGCAGGAGCCCTTTCTAAATTTGATGAGATGTTAGATAATGCTGAAATTACCCCTGAACTTTTTGATAGTTTAGGTGACGGGCTGAAAAAATTGAATGAAACTACTAAAAATATTAATAGCCTTTCAAATGCAAGTTTGGCTACTAACGAATATGTAGACTCAATGCAGGCTGCGTCAGAGTCAATCAATTTACTTACCGAGTCGTATAACAAGTCTCATTCTGAACTTAACAAATCTGTTGATGAATTGGCAGATACCTTTCAGGAATCTAAAGAATCTATTAAACAGTCAGGAAAAGATATGGCTGGAAAGTTATCTGATGAAGGCCAAAATTTTGCTGATAAAATCAACCAATCCGGTGAAGAATTAGCTAATGCATATAAGGAAATTTCAGATACTGTAAAATCTGGCATACTGGAAGAGAATAATGCATATAATGAAAAATTAGAAAAACTGAATCAAAACCTTTCTGCTCTGAATAGTGCATATGAGTTGCAACTGGATAATACTAACGAGCATGTGAAAACTACTCAGAGTATTTATGGAGAAATGGATAAAATAACGACTGACTTAAAAGAATCTGTAGATGAAACGAAAAAGTACAGAGAGGAAATATCTAAATTAAATCAGAATTTAGCAGAATTGAATAACGTTTACGGCAATATGCTCTCTTCTATGTCAGTGCTGAATGATAATAGATAGACTGAAAAAATAGAATTTTAAGAAAATGGGTCACGGAAAAGAAACTCCTCGTCAGAAAATGATTGGTATGATGTATTTGGTGTTGACAGCTATGCTGGCATTGAATGTATCAGCTGAAGTACTTGATGCATTTAGGCTTGTGAATGAGGGGATAAAAAATACTACTGAAATTTTCACTCAAAAAAACAAGACTATATATAAGGAATTTGAGGCAGAAGTTGCAAAAAATGAAGAAAAAGCAAGGGAATGGAAGGAAAGAGCTTTTGATGTAAGGACTCAGGCAGATGAACTTTATGATTATATCCAGAACCTCAAGGTAACGATTGTAAAACAGAATCAGGGAAAAAATATAAAAGAAAATCCAGCACTTAGCGAGAAGGATGGTAAAATTGTCGTAGATCAATCTAAAGTCACGGGAGAAAACAAAACAAGTAAAACTACCAGCTTTTTGATTGGTAACGAGAAAAATGGTAAAGCATATGAATTAAAGGAGAAACTTAATGAGTACAGGGAGAATCTTCTGGAAATGGTCTCTGAAGAAGATAAAAAAATCATTGAAGCGATTTCAAGCTCACTGGACACATCTGATCCACCTGCATTAGAAGATCGAGAACAAAAGACATGGGAGATTAAGCATTTTTATGAGATACCTCTTGGGGCAATTCTTCCGATTTTGAGCAAAATTCAGGCTGATGTGCGCAACGCAGAATCAGAGATGATACAATACCTATTTAATCAAATTGAAGCTGGTTCATTTTCTTTTAATAAGTTGGAAGCAACGGTTATTCCTAACTCCAATAACATTATCCGGGGAAATAAATATAAAGCTGAAGTGTTTCTTGCGGCAAGAGATACCACTGCACCACCAAAAATTTTAATTGGAGAATGGGACAGTGTGAGAAAGGAGGATGGCTCTTACGATGTCGAAATGACCCATGTTAGAGACTCTCTGGAAATACAGGGTGGTAAAGGTATATTTGAAAAGGAAACAAACAGCACTGGCTCCTTTAAATGGGGAGGAATTATAAAATTAATGGGCCCCGACGGAAATTACATTAAAAAGCCATTTGAGAGGGAATATCAGGTTTCTCCACCAAACGTCGTTATTTCGCCGACTAAGATGAATGTGTTTTATGTTGGTATTCCAAACCCTGTTTCTATATCCATTCCCGGTATTCCGGCAGAAGATGTTCGTCCTTCGATGACAAATGGAAGGATTAATAAAGTCGGGCCAGGCAAGTATGAAGTAAAACCCAATAGCTCCAGGCAAAACTGTGTTGTCCGGGTACAAGGAAAAGTAGACGGTGACTTTAGATCATATGGAAACCAGGAGTTTAGGGTTAAAGATTTACCTACCCCAACAGCTAAAGTGGCAGGAAAAGCAGGAGGAGATATTCGTGCAGAAGAGCTGCAGTTACAGAGTGGTGTTCTGGCTAAAATGGACGATTTTCTTTTCGATTTAAATTATGAAGTAACCCAGTTTACCGTAACTACTACTGATAGAGGGGGCTATCTTAAAGAATTGAAGAAAAATGGCTATAAATTTGACCAAGAAGTTGTAAATTGGTTTAGAGATAATGTATCAGTAGGTAGAAAAGTGAACTTCGAAGATATTAAGGCTGTTGGTCCGGATGGAAGGGAAAAAGACTTAAATCCAATTACTTTTACTGTGAAATAAAATTAAAATTTAAAATATTATGAAAAAGTTATTAGCAATTGTTTTTTTAGGCGCGATATTTCTTGCTATAAATCCGCAAGACATTAAATCACAGACTGTAGATGATGATATCTATACCAAGGAAAATGTTCCGGCAAAAAAGCCGATGTCATATACAAATGTAAGAGAAGCTGATGTAATGTGGTCTAAGAAAATATGGCAGATGATTGACTGCCGGAAAAAGAAAAATCATCCTTTATATTTTCCTACAGGAGAAATGGATGATCGTAAGAGCTTGATTCAATTATTGTTAAAAGGTATTAGAGAAGAAGGACTCGTTGTTTATGACGATGAACAATTCAATGAACCAATTACTCCTGAAGAAGTTGATGAAAGGTTAGGCGCAGGAACTGATACGGTTGAAGTTGAACAAGCAGACGGATCGTTTGAAAAAAGAGTGCAGAAAAGTAACGTAAGGTTTGATGAAATTAAGAAATACATGATAAGAGAACAGTGGTATTTTGATCGAAAATATTCAGACCTGAGAGTACGTGTAGTTGGGATTGCTCCTATTCGTGAATGGGTTGATGATGAAACCGGACAAAAAAGAAAGCGACAGGCTTTTTGGGTTTATTATCCTTCTGCCCGGTCCTTATTGGCAAATTGGGAAGTCTTTAATCGTAAAAATGATGCTCAGCGTATCAGTTTCGATGATTTTTTCCAGCAAAGGAGATTTAATAGTTTTGTTGTGAAAGAATCAAATGTTTACGAAAATAGACGTATTGATGAATATACAACAGGGATAAATACTTTGTTGGAAGCCAAAGAAATTAGAAATGAAATCTTTGAATTTGAACACGATCTTTGGGAATTTTAGATAAAAACAAGAAACTAGTGATTATAAAAAAAAAGCCCGATGTTCGGGCTTTTTTTTATAACGTTTTTCCTTAGGCTTATTCATTCTGCACTTTTATAGATAGATGATATATTTTAAAAACATTTCTTAACTAAATGATAAGTAGAGAATAGTCTGTCTTGATTGGTATTTCACCAGATACCTGATACTACCAATAGTTAACAGATGCTCGTTTTAATATTTACCTGTTGCTCTGAAAATATGCCATTTAAAATTGGCCTATATATACTCAGTTCCCTTTTCTTTTTTAATTGTCTCCACTACATCTTTTATCTCTTGTTCATCTTCTTTTTTATAAACTAACAATTTATCCTCCGAATCTACAACAATATAGTTTTCCAGGCCTTTAATTACCGCAATCTTTCCTTTGGAGACATTGATTATGGAATTTTTTACATCATAAAGCAGAACATTATCGCCTGTTACTGAATTACCTTGTTTGTCTTTATCCAGAAATTCCTGTAAAGAACCCCAGGTCCCCAGGTCGGCCCAGCCAAAATCTGATGTATAGACATATACATTATCTGCTTTTTCCATTATACCATAATCAATGGATATGCTATTGCTCTGAAAATATACTTCATGGATGAAGTTTTTTTCATCATCAGTATTATACCTATTTTTACCTTTTTCAAATAATGTATCAATATTGGGTAAATATGATTTAAAAGCTTTATTAATAGAATCAAGTGACCATATAAAAACCCCTGAATTCCAATAGTACTCCCCACTTTCGTAAAATTTCCGGGCTAAATCTAAATTCGGCTTTTCAGTGAATGTTTTTACTTTAAAAATATTCGAATTTTCTTTTGCCTTCTTCTCGGGATCTATCTGTATATAACCATACCCTGTTTCCGGTCTGTGTGGATTAATTCCTAAAGTCAAAAGGGCATCATTGTTTTGCGTAAATTGTAACCCATTTTTAATTACCTCAATGAATTCATTTTCTTTTAGAATAAGATGGTCTGAAGGAGTGACTACTATATTTGCTTTTTGATTTATACTTTTAATTTTATGGTTTGCATAGGCAATACAGGGAGCGGTGTTTTTCTTTTCCGGCTCTACAAGGATTTGATTCTCTGACAATTCAGGCAGTTGTTCTTTTACAAGCTGTCCATAAAGCTCATTAGTTACTACAAAGATATTTTCAACGGGGCAAACTTGTTTAAATCTATCAAAAGTGAGTTGCAATAATGAACTTCCTGTATTTAGGATATCCAAAAATTGTTTTGGTTTTTTTTGGGTACTTAAGGGCCAAAATCTGGTTCCTGTTCCCCCTGCCATGATTACACAAAAATTGTTGCTCATAGTATATATTTTTAAAAGAATTTATACATTTTAAACATCTGATTAAATATAAAGAATTTCTCTTGTTTTAAAAAGAACAGGGATCAAATAATATTTGGCAACATTACAATTGTTTTCATGAAAAAAAAACTTTAACTTTTATTTTACGTTAATAAAATCAAGATTGTAGAATATAATCAATTATTTATAGTGAATTGCTTATTTTATTCTTATTCTTTTTATTATTTTAAGCTTTTAAAATTTTGTTTATGAAGACTACCATAAAATTCCTTATGCCCATAGCCTTGTTGCTGCTCACTATGCCTTCTTTTAGCCAATATTTTGGTCAGAATAAAGTTAATTATGAGAAGTTTGATTTCAAGATTTATGAAACACCACATTTTCAGATATACAATTACCTGGATAATAACAGAGCAGTTCAGGATCTTGGTAAACAAAGTGAGAAATGGTATCAAAGGCACTTTTCAATATTCAGAGATACCGTGTTAAACAATCCTTTAATTTTATATAATAATCATGCCGATTTTCAGCAAACCACTGTGATTTCCGGACTCATCAATGTTGGAACCGGTGGTGTAACGGAAGGTTTCCGGAAACGAGTAGTTATGCCATTTATGGGCTCTAACAGAGAAACAGATCATGTTTTAGGCCATGAGATGGTCCATGTTTTTCAGTATAATATTATTCATAAAAATGATAGTTTGGGTTTCGAATCACTTAGGAACCTTCCGCTTTGGATGGTAGAAGGTTTAGCAGAATACATGTCTATAGGCCCTTCAGATAATAAAACAGCCATGTGGATGAGAGATGCAGTTTTACATGATGATGTCCCTACAATAAAGAAAATGACGCGGGAACCAAACAACTATTTTCCTTACAGATATGGTCATGCTTTTTGGTCCTTTCTTACCGGTATATGGGGAGATGCTATGATAAAACCTGTTTTACATACTACTGCTAAATATGGGATTGACCGGGCCGTAGACAGTTTGTTCGGGATTAACAAAGACAGCTTGTCAACTTTATGGCAAAATTCTGTTAGAAAAACATATAAACCATTTATCAGGGATACAATTAATCCTGCAGGAGAACCATTATTTACAGGCAAGAATTCTGGTGATTTGAATTTGTCCCCTGTTCTTTCTCCTGATGGCAAGAATGTTACTTTTTTAACTAACAAAAATGTTATTAGTATTGATTTGATGGTTGCAAATACTGAAACAAAGGAAATTAAGAAGAAACTAACAAGTTCGGTACGAAAATCACATATTGATGATTTCAATTATATAGAATCTTCGGGTTCCTGGTCGCCAGACGGGAAGAGTTATGTTCTGACAACCTTCTCCAAGGGGAGGAATAAATTGCTTATTGCTAATGTTGAAGGGGATAATGTGAAAATTAAGAAAGAGATTGCTCCTGAAGGTGTTAAAGCATTCAATAACCCCGAATGGTCTCCGGATGGAAATAAAATACTCATCAATGGACTGGTAAAGGGACAAAGTGACCTTTATGTTTATGATTTGGTGAAAAAAGAAGTTGAGCAAATAACGGATGATAAATATTCAGATTTGCATGCTTCATGGTCTTCAAATGGAGACAAAATTGTTTTTATTTCAGATAGAGGCCCGGATACAGATTTATCAAGACAAAAGTATGGAAAATATCGGCTATGTACATTAGACCTCGAAACGAAAAAAATTGATGTTCTGAATATATTTCCTGACAGCGATATCTATAGTCCGAATTTCTCTGCACAAGATACTGCTATTTATTTCTTATCGCATGCTGATGGATACAGAAATCTTTATGAATACAATATGAGGGAAGATAAAGTATATAAAATGACAGATTTTGTTACTGGCATAAGTGGTATAACAGATTTAGCACCAGCATATAGTGTTTCAAAAAAATCAGGAAAGTTTGCTTATACATTATATGGAGACGATAGCTACCATACTTATTTGGCAGATAAGCAGGATTTTTTAAGAGAGCCGGTGAACAAGTATTTTTCAGATAAAAGTGCTGAGATGCTACCTCCTGACGGATCCAGAAATTTAAATATCGTAGAGTCTAACTTAAACAGGAATATGTCTTCCGCAGACACTTCATTTAAAGATAAACCCTATAAACCCAAATTTCAGCTTGAATATATCGGTAGTGGCGGAGTTGGTGTCGGAACAAGCCAGTTTGGAACTTATGCTTCCGGCGGAGTTAGTGCATTGTTTAATGATGTGCTCAAAAGGCATCAGATATTCACTACCTTGAATGTTCAGGGAGAGATATATGATATCGGGGGTCAGGCAGCCTATATAAACAAAGAGACCAGGTTAAACTGGGGAGGCTCATATAGCCACTTTCCTTATAGATATTTCAGGTATGGCATTAAGATGGATTCTCTTGATCTCAATAGTGATGATGAGAAAGAACCAGTACAAAATTTTGTTGAACTTCGACAACGTATTTTTGAAGATCAATTTTCTGTTTTTGGACAATATCCTTTATCCAGAAAACTCAGGTTTGAAGGTGGATTATCTATTTCCCGGTATAGTTTTCGGTTGGATAGTATAAACAACTATTATACTTTATCCGGTATATATCTGGGACAAAATAAAAAAGAAGTAAGTACACGGGACCCGTATTATGTTGGACGTGGCTATGCTGCTTATGTTGGAGATGATTCAAATAATGGAATTACCGGACCATTAAGTGGCTATAAATATAGATTCCAGGGGGAAAAAATGTTTGCACGGTATGATCTTTATGCCACACTCATAGATTTTCGAAAGTATTTTTTTAAGAAACCCTGGAGTCTGGCTTTTAGAACCTTACACTATGCCCGTTACGGAAAGGATGACAACGAACTTTATAGTATGTATGTGGGCGATTATTATTTTGTCAGAGGATATACTTATAATTCTTTTAATAACCGTTCTTCTGGTTTTTCATCTTCGAATTTGAATCCATCCAATTTGCAGGGTTCCAAAATGGGAGTTTTCAATGCTGAAATACGTCTCCCGCTTAGTGGTCCCAAAAGGCTGACACTTTTCAAATCAGATTATATATATTCTACATTAGTTGGTTTTTTTGATGGTGGCTTTGCCACATATGATTATGATAATTTTGAATTTTCATGGAAACCTGTTGAAGGGAAGCACACCCCTGTTTTTAGTAGTGGATTGGCATTAAGAATAAATTTATTTGGTTACCTGGTTCTTGAACCATATATTGCAAAACCTTTTCAGCGATCAGAGAAAGATTATTCTTATGGCGTGGTCATAAGAGGTTTTGGCTGGTAGTATTTACGATAATTTCAGACCATCTTTATAAAAAATAGTGAATGAATCGAAAAGTAAAGAATCATTTTAGTGGAAAGACAATTTGGATAACGGGTGCTTCATCTGGTATTGGAAAATCACTGGCACACGAGTTTTCTAAAATGAATACTCAATTAATTTTGTCCGGCAGGAATCAAAGAAGTTTGGAGAAAATTAAAGATACCTGCTTACATAATGGCTCATCTGTACTAACTGTTCCGTTTGATCTATCCGATAGAAACAGTATTGTTAATTCGGCGGAAATTGTCCTTGAAAAATATGGTTCTGTTGATTTGTTGATTAATAATGGAGGTATAAGTCAGCGTTCCTTTGTTCAAAATACGAGGTTGGATGTTGATCAAAAAATTATGTCGGTAAATTATTTTGGGAATATTGCTCTGACTAAAGCTTTATTGCCTTCCATGCTGGCGCAGGGACGTGGTCATATCGCTGTAACAACTAGTATTGCAGGGAAGTTTGGTTTTCCTATGCGATCAGCCTACTCGGCTTCAAAACATGCTTTATATGGTTTTTATGATACATTGAGAGTAGAACTTGCCGACCAGAATGTCACAGTAACCATGATTTGCCCGGGACGAATTCAGACGAATATTTCAAAACACGCTTTGAACGAAAAAGGAGAGGAGCATGGAGAAATGGATGATGGACAAAAAAATGGTATGCCTTCAGACGAAGCAGCCAGGAAAATTATAGGAGCATTAAAAAGAAAAAAGCGAGAAGTAGTGGTAGGTGGTAAAGAGTTGTTAATGTTGCCGATAAAAAGATTTATGCCCTGGTTATTCTACCACCTCGTCCGAAAAATAAAACACACCTGAACATATAATTTCAAATCTCAAATGAGAAGTATATAAGATTGGTTTGTTTCTTTAAAATTAATACTTTTACACTTAAAATATAGCGTGCTTAATATGGAAGAAAAGATTATCAGCGGGATTCAGCAAGTAGGAATAGGAATCCAAAATTTAAATGAAGCATGGAGATGGTACAATAACGTTTTTGGTACCGACATTAGAGTTTTTGAAGATAATGCTATAGCAGAATTAATGTTGCCTTATACAGGAGGTAATCCTCAAAAGCGTCATGCCGCTTTAACTTTTAACCTACAGGGTGGCGGAGGTTTTGAAATATGGCAGTATAAAAGCAGAACCCCATTATCTCCGAAATTTGATTTAAAACTGGGAGATTTGGGTATCTTTGCAACTAAGATAAAGTGTAAAGACATTAATAAAACTTATACCTCCCTTAAAAAGAAAAACGTAAATATTCTAAACAGCCCTCAAAAAGGTCCTGATGGTAATTTAACTTTCTTTCTGAAAGACCCCTTTGGCAATCATTTTCAACTTATGGAGGCAACTCACTGGTATAAAGATGAAAAGAAAGAGACCGGAGGTGCTTATGGTGTTGTTATTGGCGTAAGCGATATCGATAAGTCGAGAGAAGTATATTCAGATATCCTTGGTTATGACAGGGTTATATTTGATAAAACAGGTGGTTTTGATGATCTGGAAGCTCTACCTTTTGGCAACGGCTCCTACCGAAGGGTGCTTCTTACACACAGTAAACCAAGAGAAGGAGGGTTTTCTCCGTTGCTTGGAGATAGTAAGATAGAACTGGTACAGTCTTTAGATCGGTCACCCCAAAAAATTTATCAAGAACGCTATTGGGGTGATTTGGGGTTCATTCATATTTGTTTTGATATTCACGGGATGCAAGCTTTAAAAAAAGAATGTGAGTCAAAAGGATATGGGTTCACTGTGGATAGTCATGTGCAACATAATACTAGCAATAGCTTTGACATGGGCGAGGCTGCCGGTCATTTTTCATATATTGAGGATCCGGATGGAACCTTAATTGAATTTGTTGAAACGCATAAAGTGCCGATAGTTAAGAAATTTGGATGGTATATCAATTTGAGAAAGCGAAATCCACGTAAATCACTGCCTAACTGGCTGATAAAAGCTCTGGCTTTTAACCGGATAAAGTTTAAGTAGGCAGATTCAGAAGTAGATAAAAATACTAAAATGTCCATCAATTAACTGAGAAGTAGATAGCATTTAGTAGTTAGCAGGATAGCATAAAACGCTTTTTATGAACAGTTTAAATGAATAGCGTTAAAAGCAATGAACGTGAAAGCTTTCAAACTAAAAATTGAGAGGAGACTCATTTTTATAAATTTAATTCTAATAGCACAGCTTTTTTCTAGTTTTGATTGTTTTCGAGGTCTTTGTCGGAGACAGACCTGAATAATTTGTAAATTATTCAGGTTAAATATATTTTTGTTATGCAGGTACTTTATATTATCTCATTGCCAGCAAAGAAATGAATTCTATAGCCTTTAACTGCCATATCGCTACTAACTACCTTTTTTTCAGCTAAAAAAATGTGTTTTTAAGATTACCTTTTACTTCTAAGAAACTGTTTTGATTTAGTAATAGAGAAATATCTAATACCGCCAGGATTGCGGTGTTCCTGAATTTGAGTGACAACTTTCACCCCCTGAGAATTGAGAGAAAACTGCATGGAACACCGGCTTCCAGCCGGTGAAGACAGGAAATACAAGCAAAAATACATGCAGATAATACAACCAAAACGATATTAATATTAATGCTCGAAATAAAATCAAAACAGTTTCTAAAAATGCCTAAGTAGGCTGAATATGCTTATTTAATTATCAGCTCTGTAGTCACAGGATAATGATCAGAATATTTCATCCGGGGTATATTGAATGATTTTGTTGCCATTTCTTTGCTGTGAAAAATAAAGTCTATACGGTAGGATGGGAATTTTCCGACATAAGTGTTTCCGAAACCGACTCCTGCATTAACGAAGGTATCCTCTAATTCACCTCTGATTTTGTGGTAAGAGTAGGAGACCGGTGTGTCATTAAAATCACCGCATACAATAACTGAATATGGTGTTTGGGATATTTTTTCAGCGAGCAGATTTGCCTGATCTGAACGTTTAATAAATGCTCTTTTTAGCCGTGATGAAATGTCTTTCAGCGCTTTAAGCTTTTCTTGCTGATTGTATTTTTCTTGATTTGTAATGAATTCATAGTTGTCCCGGTCAAATTTGATTGACTGAAGATGATTGTTGAAAATTCGCAGCGTATCTTCCTGAAAAATAATGTCTGAATAAATTGAAGCATTAGAAGTGTTTTGAAAACCTATCGATTCTTTTTTAACTATTGGGTATTTACTGTAGGTGACAATTCCATAATTTGAATTAGTAGAATTGTTGATCAGGTAAATATGTTTGTGAGGATAGTCTGAAAGTAGCCTGTCGATGTTGTGTAATGTTAAACCTTTTTCAGTATTTGTGTAAAATTCCTGAAAACATATGATATCAGGATCTTCGGCCTTTATTTTAGCAAACATCTCTTGTTGGTGTTTGCCAAAAGAATTGTTGCCTAAAAGTCTAAATACCTGAACGTTATAGGTCAAAATTTTTAATTCTTGTGTTGCACTTGTTTGATTCTCGGCTATATTTTGTTGCTTTCCTGACAACTGAAAGCTGTTTTCAATATTATTCCAGCTAATGAAAAGCGCTATCAAGGGAAGTATGAGCAGTTTTCTTAACCTTGTGGTATAGTATAAGAATAGGGCAATTGTAAAAATAAGCAGGAAAGGAAATAATAAACCTAAAAATGCTGTAGGCCAGAATGTTTCCGGAGAAATATATACAGTGAGGTTGGCTATGCTTAAAAGTATAGCAAGTACCCAGGTAAGATATACTAATATTTTTCTGAATAATTTTCTCACTCTACAAACCGACTAATAACGATAAAATTGTGTTAATACTGACCCCAAAACCTGTTTCTTCAATCTTGCCTGAACTCAAAGTTTTATCTTCGGGTTATTTTCCCTGCCGAAACAGAATTTCTTTTTCTTCTTTAGTTAAACTATCGTAACCGTGCTTTGAAATCTTTTCTAAAATTTTGTTCATCCGCTCCTGATCTTTAACTTTTTGTTTGTTGTATTCAATGTCTGTTTTCGCCTTTTTGTGGGTTACTGTGAATTTAGGTTTAGGTTTGAACAGGGAAAATAAACTATCCATCATGCGGTCAAAGCCTCTGGTAATATTTTTTCCTTTTCGGTATTGTGCAATGTAAACATAGCCAAATAATGCTCCGCCAAGGTGAGCAATATGCCCTCCTGCATTTGAACCGGCTATGCTTAATACATCTAGAATAATAGCAACAAGAGCTATATATTTAAGTTTCACGGGGCCAAGAAACAATAAGTTGATGGAATAATCCGGAACATATACAGAAATGGCAAGTACAATAGCCATAACTGAAGCCGAGGCTCCTAATGCAATAGATTCAGGAACCATACTCTGAAAAGCCGGGAATACGTTAAATGCCAGGATATAAAGTGCGGCTCCTGCTAGTCCCCCGACCAAATAAACGCTGAGTAATTTTTTTTCATTTAAATACATCAGGAATATTCTTCCGAATACGTATAACCACAACAAATTTATCAGAATGTGAAATAAACCTTCATGAAGGAACATGTAGGTAAAAATAGTCCATGGATGCGTGATTAACGTAGTTAAATCTGCAGGTACGGCAAAAAAGTGAATGAATATACTGGTTATCCCGCTAAATCCAAATAAAAAAGCAAGCACTTTGATTAACCCAACCAGGATAAAAACGCCAAGGTTGATATATATTAATTTAATAAGAGCTGATCCCTTTTGAAACGTGTTTTTTATTTCTTGTCCAATACTACTGCTCATAATTGCCTTTTTTATTTCTTTCTACATACAATTTAATAAAAAGTTCGTTTATTCATATTCCAGATTTTTAATAATATGAAACCGAACAACATACCTCCGAGATGCGCAAAGTGGGCGACATTACTGCCGGGTTGTGAAACTCCGAGGAATAGTTCAAGCGCACCATACATAATGACAAAATACTTTGCTTTAATAGGAATAGGAGGGAAAAGCAGCATTAACTGGGTATTTGGGAAAAGCATTCCAAAAGCCAGCAAAATTCCAAAAACAGCACCAGATGCGCCAACTGTCGGAACATTTAACATAGCATTGAGTTGCCCCATAAGGGGTTGTGTGTAATTTTTTTGCTGCAGAATAATGTTGTGCCCTTCTGCAAGAACCATATCAATTTGCTCCTGTGGCATTTGGCTCATTATTGATTGGATGTGAAGGTGGTTTACGAGCATGTGCAAAAATGCAGCTCCAAAACCGGTGATAAAGAAATATATAAAAAACCGTTTTCCGCCCCATACATTTTCAAGTACCCTTCCAAACATCCAAAGAGCAAACATATTAAAGAAAAGGTGCGCAATTCCGCCATGCATAAACATGTGTGTAACAATTTGATATGGCTCAAATTGATGTGACCCCGGGTAGAATAAACCTAATTTATAATTTAATGGTACCTGAAATACTTGCTCTGCACTAAAACGAGCAAGCAGCATTAAAACATTAATAATTATAAGATTTTTTACTACCGGCGGCATTGCAGAAAAACCGCTTGTCCTGTATGTCGTCATTTATTTTGGGTTTTATGTTTGTTAAAATAATTTTTCCAATGCTTCAGTCTGCATCAAAGATATAATTTTTTCTCCTTCTGGCGTATAATTTGGAGCACTACAAGCGAATAATTTATCAACCAGTTCCCTCATTTCTGCATACTCCATTTTCCGCCCCTGTGATATGGATGAGGCTCTCGCTAAGCTGATTGCTATCTGCTCATTTATGTTTTCAGTAACTCCTTTATTTTGATAATATTCTTCCAGGAAATTTTCGAGTAATTCCTGCCCGTTTGGGACTTTTATATCTCCCGGTACTCCTGTTAACCGTATGGTATTGTTCTCCAGTATTTCTATTTCAAAACCTGCTTTTTGTAAGTCATCTTTTATTTCCTTAATGGTGTTGCAATCTTCAAAATTCAGTGAAACATCTTCCGGGTAAAGTTTTCTTTGGATTGTTCGTCGCTTCTCCTCCCAATTTTGAATATAAAACTCATACAAAATTCGAACATGAGCTCTTTTTTGATGTATAATCATAAGCCCGGATCGTACGGGAGTTAAAATAAACTTCCCTTTGAACTGGAAAAATCTGTTTCCGTCCTGCTCTGGTTCTATTTCTTCATTTTCATCATCGGTGGCTTTGGATGCGAATTTTATAGTCTGCTGTTCATTTTCATGTTCAAATCCTTCATATAAAGATTCCCAGTTAGCCAGATTCGCTTTTTCCTGACTTGAAGGCTGATTAAAGTTTCCTGTTTGAGAGCCTCTGTCCAGATCTTTAAATGGGTTGAATGTTGGGTCGATTTCTATTTCAGGTGGTTTTACCTGTTGGTTTTTTCTGGGCGTAGGAATTCCTATATTGCCTTTTTGGTCAAAATCAAGGGATGGAACTGCATTATATTTTCCTAGTGACTCGCGTATTGCGGCATTCAATATTTGCCATACTGCCTGTTGATCTTCAAACTTTATTTCGGTTTTCGTGGGGTGAATATTAACGTCAATATTGTCGGGATCTAACTCAAAACGCAGGAAAAATGAAGGAATGGCTCCGTGGGGAATTAATTTTTCATAAGCATCCATTACAGCTTTATAAAGGTAGGGGTTTTTCATAAAGCGGTTGTTGACAAAAAAGAATTGTTCTCCCGATTTCTTCTTGGCTTTTTCGGGGTGCCCGATGTATCCCTGAATTTTTATGATTCGTGTTTCGGTTTTGACAGGAATCAGATTTTCTTTAATGTTTTTGCCAAACAGGCCTACAATGCGCTGTCCGAAGTTTTCTTTATTCAGTTTATATAAAATGTTGTCGTTGTGTATGAACGTAAAAGAAATATGGGGATAAGCCATTGCCACGCGTACAAATTCGCGAATGGCGTTGTTGAGTTCGGTTGTGTCTTTCTTCAGGAATTTTCTTCTGGCCGGGACATTGAAAAATAAATTTTTAATCAGGAAGTTGCTTCCCTTTGGGCACTGAGTTGGCTCTTGTTCTATTACCCTGGAACCTTCAATCCTGAGAAAAGTGCCGATTTCTTCATGTTCTGCTCTTGTTTTTAAGTCGATGTGAGCAATTGCGGCAATCGAAGCAAGCGCCTCTCCCCGGAAACCCATGGTTTTTATCGCGAACAGGTCGTCCGCCTGTTTGATTTTTGAAGTGGAATGCCTTTCAAATGCCAGACGGGCATCAGTATCTGTCATCCCCCAGCCGTTATCTATGATTTGGATGAAGGTTTTTCCGGCATCCTTTAATACAACCTTTATTTCATCAGCTTCAGCATCTACTGCATTTTCCATGAGCTCTTTAACGACTGATGCGGGCCTCTGTATTACTTCTCCCGCTGCAATTTGATTAGCTACTGAGTCCGGTAAAACTTGTATTATATCTGCCATGAAATTTTTATTATGCAAAAAGAATTAAATAAGAAAGTAACAATAAGAAAGCTAAGATAATCACCATTCGTAGATTGGAGTTTCTCTTCTGCTTGCGTGCGGCTTTCATGTGACTTTTCATTTTCCCCTTAATATTGGGAATGTATATGTCATCCTCTAAACCTTCTTTCCCTTCTCGCCTTAGTTCGGCATCAATCACCCGCTTTCTTTTTTCAAGTTCTTCTTTTTGTTCATCATAAAAACGCGGGATGTAGTTGTATCTTTTCCCTTTTGGCAAATAAAAAAATTGCATAGCCATAATTAGATAATTTTGTTGCAAAGGTATTTAATTCTGTTTTTTTTACGCATTAAATATAAAACTAAATAAACCCTGAAAAAATTACGTCAGAATGAGTACTTTGTTTAATTCAAAATTCTTTTCTTGTCCTGGCGGGCATTGAACTAATGGCGCAACTGATTTACTGAATAAACTTTTTTATGGCATTTTTCAACTCATTGCTGCTTATTGGTTTAGAAAAGAATTCGCTGCAACCTGCTTCTATTGCTTTTTGTCTTTCCTCATTTGATGCAAATGCTGTTTGGGCTATAACCGGGAGTTTGGATCTTAGTTCTTTTATTTTCCGGGTTGCTTCATAACCGTTTATATCCGGCATTTTTATATCCATGAGTACCATATTGATTGCCGGTGTTTGTTTTACTTGTTCGATTGCTTCTCTTCCGCTTTTCGCTCTTATGAGGTTAATACTGTTGTCATTAATAATCTCTTCTATCAGCATGTAACTGGTTTCATCATCTTCAGTGACCAGGATAGTTAAGTTATGAGGAAGTTCTTCCAGGTTTTCTTTTAATGCTTCATCTGTTTTATTGTCCTTTGAAGTGGGCTTATTAAAAGGAATAGTGAAGTAAAAGGTGCTTCCTTGCCCCGGCGTTGAACGCAACCAAATATCTCCGCCAAGCATTTTAACATAGGCTTTTGAAATACTTAAACCCAACCCCGCGCCTTCATATTCACGTGAAACATCCATTTCTGCCTGCCGAAACCGGTCGAACATTTTTTCCTGAACTTCAGGCGATATTCCTATTCCGGTATCGCTAATGTAAAATTGAAGCGTTCCATTCTCTTGTGTATATCCGAATTCTATCTGACCTTCTTTGGTATATTTTATTGCATTTTTAATAAGGTTGCTTAGAATTTGATTTAATTTTGTGGTATCTGTTACTATAAGTGCATCTGAAGAAGAAAGTGCTGTCTTGTGTTTCAGTTCCAGATTTTTTCGTTTAGCCTCTGGCCTGAAAAACACCGCAAGTTCATCCAGCAGGTCATTAATAGAGGTTGTGCTGTATTCTACCTCCGTTTGGTCAGCCTCAATTTTGGCAATATCGAGCAGATTGTTGATAATCTCCAGCATCCGCTCACCACTTTTATGTATAATGTCTATAAACTGCATTTTCTTCGTGCCGGACAACTGCGGGTTTCTCAACAGATCCGCAAAACCCAAAATCCCATTCATCGGGGTGCGTATTTCGTGGCTCATATTGGCCAAAAATGCTGACTTAAGCCGGTCACTTTCCTCGGCTTCCTTTCGGGCTTTTTCTAATTCTTCATTGATTTCCTCCAGATAGTCATTTTGTACCTGCAGCCTTTCGTTTAATTCCCTTAACTGTTTTTCAATTCTTTTTCGTTCGGTAATATCTTCTCCCGAAGTTAATATTCCTGTTATTTCTCCGTTATCATTTCGTAGAACACTGTTATGCCAGAGGATTGTCTTAATTTCACCTTTTTTGGTAATTACCGCATTTTCGGCAAATTTTTTATCATCTGAATTTTCATAGATTAAATTTCTGAATATTTCCCTCACTCCTTCTTTTTCATCTTCTGGTACACATGTGCTTAACCAGTTTTTCCCGATTAATGCACCTTTTTCATAACCCAATAATTGATGGCCGCTGTCATTCAAAAGGGTGATATTTCCTTCTGTATCCGTAGAAAGAATAATTTCGGCTGCTATATTCAGGTATTTTTCTGCTCTTTCTTTACTTTGTCTGAGTGCTTCTTCTGCTTTTAATCTTTCCGTAATATCCCTTATTAGACCTATAAATCCTGTTGTATTACCATTTTCGTCTTCTAAATCGAAAACGTTTACTTCTCCCGGGAAAACAGAGCCGTCTTTTCGTTTATATTGAATGGTTTTCAGGAAGTCCTTTGTTTTTTCTTCCACTTCATCCAAGGATTCTCCCAGCTTCTCATATTCTTCTGAATTGTAAAAGATTCGTTTTGTATTTTCGCCTTTTATCTCTTCAAATGTATAACCAAATAAATCGGTAAAAGCCGGATTGCAGTCAACTATGTTTCTGTTATTATCCACAACGAGTATAGCATCTCTGATAGATGTGAATAAATCGCGGTATTTTTTCTCCTTAGCTTCAAGATCTTGTTCGATTTTTTTTCGCTCATTGATTTCATCTTTCAGTTCTTGTGTACGTTTTTTTACTTGTTGTTTTAGAGTTTGCGACCAAATAAGAGATAATATAAGAATAAGAATCAGTGGAATAAGAATATAAACCGCATGTTTCAGGAAGTCATTAAACGTATAATCGGGTTCTTCGTAAACCCCTAACCATTCAGAGTAAATATCATGGTATTCTCCCGAGGCCTTGATCGCCGATAGGCCCTCAGTAAATTTAGAAAGCAATGCGGTGTTTCCTTCGGGCACGCCAATGCAATAATCAGCGGAATGAACTGTTTCCCTTGTCATAGTGAGATTTTTCCATCCGTGTTTTTGCTTGTAATAATTTGTTAATGCCCTTGCTGTGATTGCATAATCATACTTGCCGTTATGCAACTGTTCTAAGGCTTTTTCCTGCGTTTCAACAGGAATGAGCTCTTCTTTTAATCCCAGCGCCAGAGCACGATCATGCATGAGGTCTCCTTCTTGCACAACTACAGATTTACCTTGGAGTTCTTCCAAATTCTTAGGTAATTCAGAGTTTTTGCGTCCTGCAATAACGTAGGTAATATGAGTATGCGCTGGCGTAAGGTCAAAAGTTTTGTCTCTCTCAGGGGAATACAACATACCTTGCACAGCATCAATATGGCCCTCTTTCAGCTCTTTCCGTATTTGAGCCCACGGGCCCAGGCGAAATGTGATGTTTATGCCTGTTTCTTCAGCAATGGCTTTCATAAGTTCAACGCTATAGCCTGTAGGATTGCCATTCTTATCCAGATATTCGTAGGGCGGATAGTTGTGGTCTCCGCCAATTATGATACGCTGTTTAGACTTTTTGTAGGATTCAAGCGATGCAAACCATTTTGTATGAAGCTGCCGATAAATGCCATTTGCATTTACAATTGATAAGCCTTCATTAAGCAAGCTTAATAACTTTGAGTTCCCTTCACTTACCGCAAAACAAAAAGTCTGGTCAAATACCCCGGTGGGATCACCTACTATTTTGAGGTTTCTGATCCCGTTTTCTTTCATTAACTGAAGGGCAGTTAATCGTTGTATTAACACGGCATCATGCTGGCCCTCTGATAATTCGATTAATGCACGTTTAAATGTTGTTCGTTGTATTATATCAGCATCTAGTTCTGATCGGCGGAGGAACTCTTCTGCGTTATCCCCTTTCATTACAGCCACTTGTTTTCCGTTCAGATCTTCGACTGAATTTATCTCATTTTCATCTTCTCGGACAACAATGGCGCCGTGCATGGTAAGGTACGGCACTGTAAAATCGTACATTTCTTCTCGTTCCGGGGTTCGCCCAACTAACGGCAAGGCATCAATTTTATTCTTAACTAAATCGTATTTCAGTTTGTTCCATGGCCCGGTTTTGAATTTTACTTCTATTCCCATTTCATTTGCTGCTTCGCGGAACAGTTCTACCGAAAACCCGGCAGCTTCACCTTGTTCGTTTATAAAACAGTAGGGAGGATAGTCTATCTCGGAACCTACCAGTATCGTGTCTTTCGGTACTGCCTGATTTTGTGATGTATAAGCTGATGTTTTTGCATCAGGTAAAATAAGGAAAAGTAAACAAATACTAATTAAAGGTAAAAACTTAGGCTTAAAGAGATTGTTTATCTGATTATATGGAACATTCATTTTTATTAATATTTATTTTCAATTTACATTTTTTGAGTGAAAATTCAAAGTAACTTGTTTTAGCATATAATAGCTTATAAAGTTACATAGACATATGTCATATTTAATCGTTAACTTCTTCTGAATTATTGAACCATATAAGGCATAAAAGGCCACATAAGAAGTAGAAAAAAACCTTATATGTCCTCATGTTCCTTATGTGGTTCAATATATCAGGCGTTTTCGAGCGAACTTTTTCCTTTGAACTAATAAGGCATAGAAGTCTATATAAGAAGAATAAACAAGGCTTATGTGTTCTTATATGCTTATGCTTTTACAAACATAGGAACTTATGTGGTTTAAAAATAAAGTGTCAAGTTTTACACATATTGATTCATAATCACCATCAGGTCATCGGGATCGATGGGTTTTGCAATGTAGTCATTAGCTCCTGCTTTTATACATTTTTGACGGTCGTCGCTCATGGCATAGGCTGTTTGAGCGATGATTTGAACATTTTTGTCTTTTTCACGAATTTTTTCAGTGATTTCAATTCCGCTCGCCCCCGGCAATCTGACATCCATTAATATCAGATCGATGTTTTGATTTGCTTCATATTCCTGCAAACCTTCTTCTCCAGTTTCTTTAAATATGATTTGGGCCCCTGTAGGTTTGAGAATTTCTTTTATATATTCCCGGCTTGTTGGATCATCTTCTATGACGAGGATTTTTTTTCCTTCCCAATTATAAGCTTTTTGGTTTTTATGCTTATTTTTCATTTCCTTTTTTGGTGGTATTTCATAATGGATTGTAAAATAAAATGTGCTTCCTTTTCCGGGTGTTGATACTAACCAAAGGTTGCCTCCAAGAAGTTGTGCCAAACTTTTGGAAATGGTTAAGCCCAGGCCTGTTCCCTCATAGTTTCTTCTACTCGAATCATCTATTTGACGGAAACGATCAAAAATATATTTCTTGTCTTTCTCAGAGATACCAATTCCGGTATCCTGGACATAGAATAAAAGTGTGTTCTCGGATTGCTTATTGTACCCAAAAGTTATTTTTCCTTCATCCGTAAATTTAAGGGCATTGCCCAAAAGATTTATCAAAATTTGTCTAAGTCTTTTCGAATCTGAGACCAAATAGCTATCCTTTCGTTCAAGATTTTTATATAGTTCTATTTGCAGATGTTCTTTGCCATAGTTTTTTTTGTCTGTTTGGTACGCTTCGTATAGTTCTTGAAGCATATCGTTTAAACAAAAGCTTTCTTTATTAATTGTAAATTGATTGGCTTCTATCTTTGATATATCTACGATATCGTTAATTATTTGCAATAGATGTTTAGAGCGTGAATGGATAATTTCCAGGTATTTGGACTGTTCTTCCTTTGAATAATTTGATTCCAATAGCACCTGTGAAAAACCCATAATTCCATTCATTGGTGTACGAATTTCATGGCTCATGTTTGCAAGAAATGCTGACTTCAGGCGGTCACTTTCCTCTGCTTTTTCTTTTGCCTCCTCGAGTTCTTGTTTTTGTTCTTCCAGTATTTGGTTAATGTCTCTGAGTTCTTCATTGGAAGCTTTTAATTCTTCTTCTGCTGCTCGGAGTTCTTCGTTTTTATTCTGCAAGACTTTTTCAAATTCTTTCCATTCGGTAATGTCCTGAATTATTCCGAAAACAACATTGCGTTCCGCATCATATTCCGCAACAGAATGAATATCTAATGTTTTTTTTTCATTCGGGTGCTCTATTTGAAATTCAACATCATAAGGTTTATTATTTTTAACCAACATTTTTAAAGCACGATTTAACTTTGGCCTGTATTTTTCCAGGGGGAATTCTTGTACTTCCTCAATAGTTAGAGCCTCTTTTTTAAGGCCATAAATTTTTCGTGCACCTGCAGAAGCATATACATTTCTGCTATTCAGGTCAAATTCCCAATGACCGATTTTTGCGATTTCTTCGCCCTTTTTCAGACGCAAATTGTTCCGGGTCTCTTCAGTAATGTCGTGAATAGTAGAGTATATAAGCACTTTACCCTCAATAATAATTTTTCCTGTGTATATCTCTACGTCTTTAATTTCGCCATTTGCCAATCGATGAGAGAAAATAAAGTGATTTTTCTTTTCGCTTAAGGCTTTATTCATTGCGGTTTTAATCTGCTCATCTGGAAGGCTGTTCAATTGGAATACGTTCATTGAACATAGTTCTTCCCGCGAATAACCATAAAACTGAACAGCTTTATTGTTGACATCATATATTTTACCTGTTTCAGAATCAAAAAGGATAAGCACAGAACTATTTTTGTAAAACAGGGATTTGAAGCGTTCTTCGCTTTCTTTTAGTTTCTTTTCATATTTTTTTCTCTCCGTAATATTTACCAGAGCTCCTGCAACAGACACTGTTTTTCCGTTTTCAACGACCGGGGCTTCATGAACTTCAACCCAAAGTTTTCTTCCTTTTTTGGTTACCAGTTCAAGTTCATAAGGTTCCTGCCGTTCTCCGGTTTCAATGGCCTTGTCTGTTTTTTCTCTGCCAATTTTGTTTGCCGGATTATCTGTCAGTAATTCTGTCCAAGGTATGTTTTTGACTTCATCCGGGCTGCAGTCAAAAAAGTCATAACTTCGCGGACTAACATAAGTAAGTTTATAATCGGGTGTATGGGTATAAAACAGATTTGTGCTATGTTCAACAATATTACTTAGCTGTTTCTCTTTTTCTTTTAATTCTTTCGTTTTCTGATTAGCCAATTCCTCCACATGTAATTTTTCACTCCCCAGTAATTCCTGTTGCTTAATGTTTTGAAGAATAATTCCTAACATTTGAGTGGCATTCTGCAATTGTGTTAACTCTTCAGCTTGCGGAATTTTTGAAGCGTGTAAAAATCCAAACAGGTAATTTGTAGTAGACACTTCCTCTTTCCAGGGTAGCTGGTTATTTGGTCTTTCTGAAAAAGAAAACCGCAGGTGTGGATACAACTCATGTAATGATTCTACGAAAATGCGCAATATAGTTTTTCTGTTCTTGTATTGCGAAAGATTGGTCATCAAAAGGAAGAGTTCATTGCCAAAATCTGTCATAAAGAATGATTATTTATATAAGAATTGAGGGGCATTATCGGCCAGCCATTTGTCCGGATCCTGATAATAGGGATTTTGGGTGATTACACCACCGCTAATGGTGAAGGGATGCGTCCTGAGCACTCCCAAGATTGTCTTTCCTTTGAATTTGTTTACATTGTACAGGCAGATGCTAATCCATGGTTTCCCGGGGATGAAATAATTCAGTCTGCTTTCATAAGCCATGAGGTGTTCAACTCCGGGTATAGCTTCCAGGGCCCATGCCATTTCTGCCGCAGCCCTTATGTTTTTTCTCCCGTTTTTCTGAGAGAATTCAAAAAAAGCTTCCAGGTTTTCATCCATTTCCCAAGGTGAAAATGTGCCATTGGGATAATAAAATTCTTTGGCACTTTTGATAGTGAATATATCGGGATTATTTAAAATACTATCATCACACTGAGGACAATCATGCGAAAATTCCTTTCTGAATTCTTCGGGAGTTCGTTCGGCCGGGCAGAATAATTGTAAGTCATTGTCCATAAATCCTTGCTTAAGAAAACCGAAGATGATCTCATCGCGTTCTTCTTCCGTTTCATATAGTCCGGCAATATGTAGACCCCAATTGCAGGTGTAGTTGCCGAACCCCATTTCCAAAGCTTCCTGGTTGGATGTTTTAATATGCATGGCTTGTTTCAGGTTTAATTTATTTATTAGGCACTTTTTGAGAGGAATAGTTTTTTATAGTATACCTATTAAAGTTAAATTTTTTTTCCCGTAAAATCAATAGAAATATTAAAATTCTGTTTTTTGGAGGAATATAAAGGGTTAATCTTTTTTATCTTCAAACAAACTAGATATTCTGTGCTCATCCTTGTCCCATTCGTTCAAAAACTTCGTGTCGTTTTTGTGTAGATCATTGCTCATTAGGGCTCCCAATGGTTTTAGAGCATCAATATTATCAAAAACCAGTTTAAAAATTGCGGCCATCGGAATTGCAAGGACAATACCTGCGACACCCCAGATAACACCACCAATTAGTAATGAAATAATTGCAACAAGCGGATTGATTTTTACATTAGACCCCACTACATAAGGGGTGATGAGATTTCCTTCAAGTTGCTGAACAGAGAAATATAATCCCACAACAGCTAATGGCTGCCACCAATAATCGGCTGTCGCAAATGAATACATAAAAGGCAGAAGCCCTCCGATTGTTGTTCCAATGTAGGGGATTATACTTAGAAAAGCCGCCAGGCTTGCCCAGAAAACAGCATAATCTACTCCGATAATCCACAGGCCAATGCTGTTGAGTATTGCCAGAATAACAATAACTGTTAACAGTCCGTAAAGATAGTGCCTTACAACATTCTGTATCTGCATTAAAATCTCTTTTCCTTTTTCTCTGTTTTTTTCTTTAAACTGAATTAACATGAAGTTTTTAATTCCTCCACGGTACAGTAAGAAGAAAAACATAAAAATCAGCACCATAAAAAGGTTAATAAGGAATGTTGTGCCTGATGTTAAGCCGCCTTTGAAAAATTTTAACGGAGTGTCCAGAATTTTGGAAAAATTGGATTTCAACCAGCTCCAGCTTTCGGCCTTTGTAACTCCAAAATTGTTTTCCAGCCACGTGAATAAGGCTTCCGAACTATGTTGGAGTTTATCTGTAATAGCCGGCATATTTTGAATTACATCACTAAGCTGGTAAGAGAAGAACATGATGATGCCTGTTAGCGGGATTAATACAGCAAGGAATGTAAGAATAATTACCGGTATTTTCCTTTTTATGTAAACTTCCAGCCTGTTGCAAATTGGTTGCACCATTATGGAAAGCAGTGCAGCGAATATTAGCGGAACAAGAATGAATTTTCCTATGATCATAATATACACTACAATCACAGTAATAATCAGAAAGGAAGCAATGCGCTGGAGATTACCCGAATTTGAATTCATGCTGGTTGTTTTGATTATTATGACTTAAGAAGCCGCTATTATCTTCTATACTTATTTTTTGAAGGTCGTGATATGTTCACTTTGATTCTTCTTCCGTTCACCTCTGTTCCATTCATGCGTTCAAGGGCTTTTTTCCCGCCCTCTTTGTCAGCCATTTCTACAAAGCCATATCCTTTGCTTTCTCCTGTGTCTTTATCAGTGATAATTGTCACGGAGCTTACTTCGCCATACTTTTCAAAGTATTTTTGTAATTGAGATTCATCGAGGTTGTAATCCAAATTGCCTACGTAAAGTTTCATGATGATAAATTTTAAAGATGTATTTTATATTCAAAAATAGAAAACAAAATATGAAAAATAGCTTTATGAAGAAACTAGTTGTTACTTTTTTGGACAGGAAACGATATTTTAATAGAGGGATTTTAATTCTTTCCTTATGTTTCGGGAGTTAAGCAGATCGAACTTTACGTGAAACCTGATTTTTTCGCCGTAACGATTGGTGATATACTGACTTGCTTGTTTGAGATTCTCTGAGGTGAACACAGGGAAATAAATATCGATTGCACTGAGGAAAGAGAATTTTATTCCACTCTCGTAAGCCCAGGTTTTATTTGAAATCTCTTTGTCGGGTATAGAGCGGCTGTTGCCAAAAGCACCTGCGTTTGCGTATGCATGTAATGGCAAAGCATCGATTATAGGCAATACGGAACTTATATTAAGTGACAAAAGCCAGTCTTTGGTAGAACCAAGTGGCGAATAAACGGTAAACCCTCCTTCTTCAGGATAATATTGCTGAACGTAAAGTTGATTGGCGTTTTCATCCAGAGGTCCTTCAAAACGCCCAAGAAATGTGTGATTGAACTTATAATCCTGCCAGCCATTGCCACCGCTCAGATGAAAAGCATAATTCCATGGAAGGTTTTCGTTCTTGTCCAGGAACATGCCACCAAAAAGACGTACAGATAATCCTTCATTCATATAATAAGAATATTTATAATTTGCTTCAAAAGAAGTTTTCATAAATTTTTCAGACCATTCGATGCTTGCCTGAAAACTATAGGGATTGATGCTTTTGTCTGAATAATCATGAATGAAAGATGCTTCCAGAAAATGATTGTAACCGGGCGATTGCTCTTCCCCGTGGATTCGGTCTAAAATATCTACGATGTCAGTGGCGTAGGTAGATTTGAGTTTTATTTCATTCCATCCGGATGTAGCATATTTGTTGTCAGGGAATTTAAAGTTGAGCTCGCCCTGCAGTTGATTGTAGCTTTCGTTGTAATAGTTTGAGTAGCCAAATTGTTTTCCTGAAATTTTTATTTGAATTTGTTGAAACAGATGGTTTGGATACATATTGAAGGCAGCATAACCTTTGCCTCCAAAATTATTTGTCCCTATTGAATATAGAGGAGAAAGAAAGTAATCAAATTTATCCGGAGGGAGCGGGGGGTCGTATAGAAGCATCCCCATCATCAGTTTGTCGTAAGAATTCCAGCCTACAGCCGGAATAAAATTTAACTCAGTGTATTGCGGGTTACTGAATAAACCTGCAAACTGAAGCTTCAGGGGTTCTGTTCTTTTAAGAAGTCCACTGGTTTTGAGCGTATTATTTTTCCGATATAGCTCCAACATGACATGCTCCGGGTCAATAATAATTTTTTCATAATTACCGGAGGGAATATCTAACCATTTTTTTTCCTCAAAACCTTCAAACCATTTGGAAAATTGAGCTTCTCCTTTGCGAATTCCTTTTATGACAAGTGGTGCCGCAATGGTTCCTTTATTTTTTATCAGCACCTTGTTGTTTTGGTGTCTTAAAATCGAATAATCTGTCTTTTTATTTGTTTTCAGTGTATTTTCAAAAAACCAACTTAAATCTTTGCTGGTTTGCTTTTGGAAAACTTTTTCTAAGTCCTTTGGTTTTGGATGTTTATATCTCCATTCGGAAAAAAATTCTCGCATTAACCTGTCAAATTGATTTTTACCCAGATACTCAGACAAGTGTTGAAAGGCTTTTGCTGTTTTGGCTTCTGTAACTCCAAAGTAGTTAGCCCGTGTGATATCTTCCATTGAAGTATTGGTGGGCTGATCTTTGTTTTTCCGTGCATTAAAATAGTACATTTGTTCCGGCTCATCGGTGTAATCCAGGTGTGTCATACCTAAAACAGCAGCTATGTTATCATTGAGGTTGTAATATTTATGTAGTTGATTATCACTGGTGTATTTGTTTTGTAAATACCTGATTTCGCTAAATTTTGTAAGTCCTGCAGAAAGAAACGGATGGTTTTTGGAGTCGAAATTCAGCATTCCGTAAAACCAGCTATGACTTAGCCCCTGAACAATCGATTTTTCAAGTTGCTTTTTTGTTTCTGAATATTTAGTGCAGGTTATAGCAGCATAGTCTTCATTGTCAGCATCTGAGCCGGGTACACCTGTCACCGCTGTGAATGTGTTATAGGGATAGTTGCCGTACCAACCAGAATAATCCTGAAGTACCTGTTTGATGTATTTATTAGCGTTCTGCCATAAATCTGCTTGTTCGTTTGTAAAAAAAGTCCGGGTTATTACTGTTTTCTGTGAATTGGGCAGAGATACTTTATTTGTGAGCACATGATACCTTTTGTCAGCAAACCAGGCAAAATCAGGGACAGAGTCAATTGTATAGCGGATTGTTTTAAGTTCTTTGGCAGATTCTGGTATTTCCATGTCATCGGCATTAAATCCCAGCTTTTGTCTCGTTTGTTTTTCAATTTGATCTAATCGTTTTCGTTCTGAACTGGTCATTAGTTTACCCGGAGCGGCCACGACATAATTCTCCGGGAGAGTAATGGAGACATCAAATGAGCCATACCCGGAATACGACTTTCCAAGGTCTTGGTAGGGGGCAGTATGCCAGCCTTCAGCATTGTATACAGCAGGTCTGGGAAACCATTGACTGATTTTGTAAGACTGAGCGACATAGCCCAGCCGAGATGTTACAGCTAGCGGTATTTTTACCCGAAAAGGCGTTTTTATTGTAATTGTTTCGCCAGTTTTTAAAGGCTTGTTGAGTTTTATCCTGCAAATATCTACATGATTTTTGTGATACTCCCATTTTACCTCTTTGTTGTTTACTGTAAAATCCAGGGAGTCAATAAATCCGCTTTGAGAATATACGCTGAAAAGGTAATGTTTCCCTTCCCGCTGAAATTGCTCTTTAGCAAGATAAGTTTGGTTGTTTTTGTAAGCATTTGGCGGCAGATGAAAATAGAGTTCTGTAAGCGTCTCCGGAGCATTATTTGTGTATTCAATTTTTTCAAAACCCCGCAGAAAATGGATTTGGTCATCCAGCTTTACTTCAATAGTATAATCAACTTCTTGTTGGAAATAATCCTGCGCATTTAGGATGCCAGGAGTTAATAGTAAAATTGCTGTAGCTATCCATGGAATTATTTTCATACTTCATCAGGTAAATGCTTTTCGCCCTATAAAGGTATAATTATATTTAAATAATCAGAAATCATTTTGGCAAAAAAGGCCTGACTGATTAATGATGAGGGACTTCTATGCCCGGCGTTTTTTCTCCCGCTTTCACTTCCACAGAAAGCCTGTTTTGGCTTGGCGGCAGTGGACATGTTGCATAAGGGGTGAAGGCACATGGTGGGTTGTACGCTTTATTGAAGTCCAGATGAACTTTATTGTCTTCATCGGGCGCAGCTACGGATAAAAATCTTCCGCCACCGTAAGTTTGTTCAGCATTGGTCTGGTCACCAAAAACTACAAACAGATGATCGCGGTCGCCCAAAGGGTTTAGCGTATATGTTTCGCCTTTTATTTCAAATTGCAATTCGCCGTGAATTTTTTCCCTGGATGTATTTCCCAATACGTTTGGAACTTCCATGTATTTATCTTCTTTGTAAGGAATAAATTCGGCTTCTATCTTCCATTTTCGGTTAACCGGAAATGAAGGAATTGAATCGACTTTATCCAGAAGCGGACTTTGTAAATCGCGCAAGCGAATGCCAAATTTGTCTCCTCTTTTAATTACAAACCAACGGAGGGGTCCATGTTGGAGAATAGTTGTTTCGTCCTGCTGGTCATGGTTCATTACGGTAGCATCTATTTTTTCACCTTTCATGTTTGCCACTATTGCATCTTCCTCTGCCCGGAATGTGATTTTATTGTTTTGTAGATGAACAGTGCCTAAATGTTTTGGTGCTTTGCCTGGAAAAACGATGTTATTCGTTGAGTCACTGCCGATAGTGTTTTCTCCTTTTTCTAACCAGTAAAGGCCAGCAAGGTTGAGCCAGCCGTCTTCTGCTTTCAGATTTTTAAGCCGGTCTTTCTGCCATTTATGAATTTTTTCTTTATACGTTGATTTTTCTTGTCTGGAATCTGAACAATTGGGAAATAGCACTAAGCTGATAAATCCTGCTATAATAAAAGGTTTTAACTTCATAGAAAAGATTAATATGGGGTTTACTGAAATATTTATTGTGAATCAAATACTTTTTTAATAATATCGCCCACTTGCGTATTAATCCATTTTAGAGGGTCGCGACGAATTTCAATTTCTTCTTTGCCAACTTTATGAAACAAACCGTCAAGGGCTTCCTCTGTAACATATTCATCCAGGTTTGTATTGACCTGATCTTTATTATTAGTAAGTGCCCAAGTATTATAAGCAGTCGTTATCGTTGTCCAGATTTCATTTGTTGATGTGCTTCCAACCAAATCTTTATCCAGAGAATTTTTTATTTTTGGCTGAAAAGCATCAAACAAAGGTGTATGTGTGGTTGATACAAGATATTCTGTAGCAGCAGTTGAGTCAAATTCGCTTTCTAAGCTGGAATTAGCCGGATTTTTGCCATTTAGAATATCCCAGCCATCAGAAATTGAAAGGGAAGTGATGGCATCTGAAAATATTGGAGAAGCTTCACTTGCCGCATCTTCAGCAGCCCGGTTCATGGATTTTATGAAATTGTCCACTTGTGCAGAGAGACCAACATTTTCAGCATATTGCCTGATTACCCGCGCTTCTTCCGGCATCAGTATTTTTATCACTTCATCTTTGTAGTAACCATTGACTTCTGATGTTACAGCGACGGATGTATCTGCTCCTACCTGCAGAGCAGTTTTCAGACCCTGCACCACTTCTTTCTCGCTTAGCCCGGTTGAATCTTCACCGAAGATATCCTCAAGTTCTTCACAAGAGTAGAATGTAGCAAGCAAGGTGACAATCAAAAGATATTTTATGAGCTTCATTTTATTAAGGATTGGTTTGTTCTTTTTACCAGTATTCTACTAAAAAGTTGCAGTGATGACAGGAAAATTTTGCAAGAACTGATTAATATTATTTATGAGTTCTTTTTAGAAAGAGGCTCATTTGATTTTTTTAACTACTTTTTCTCCTATCTTTAAAGGTTAGAGGCAGATTCAATTAATTAAGCTGAATTTGTTAAACCAGACCGCTTTTCCACTCAATTAACTGAGTTAACTCAATTTCTATATTAACAGAAGAGAAGAAAGATGGTATATCCCCATAATTACTGAAATCACCAAACTAAAGGGCATTCTTTATTCTCTCGGCAGTTTCTTTAAATTCTTCTTCGCTAAGCTTTAATTTAGGTTGATTGAAACTTGCGTCAGATTCTTTTTCAAGCGGAATGAGATGAATATGTGCGTGTGGAACCTCCATTCCAAGCACTACTACACCAACTCGCTTACAGTCAATGGATTTATCTATCGCTTTCGCAATCTTTTTGGAGAACTTCATCATTCCCGCAAGCACATCATCGTCAAGGTCAAAAAGGTAATCCACTTCCGTTTTTGGAATTACCAATGTATGACCTTTTTTTAACGGATTGATATCCAGAAACGCAAAATAGTTGTCGTCTTCAGCTATTTTATAGCTCGGAATTTCGCCGTTAATGATTTTTGTGAAAATAGAAGCCATAATCGCCTTATTTTTAGAGTGAAATACTGATTATTTTAAATGGGATGGTTCCCGAAGGGACTTTTATATCCACTTCATCGCCCTCCTTCTTGCCTAGTAATCCCTTGGCAATCGGGGAGCTAACTGAAATTTTACCTTCTTTTAAGTTGGCTTCACTTTCTGAAACGATAGTATACTCCATTTCCGCATTATTCTTTTGGTTTCGGATTTTAACCTTGTTCATAATCTGTACGGTAGTAGTATCTATCTTTGATTCGTCAAGAATTCGTGAATTTGCAATAGTCTCCTTTAGTTTGCTGATGCGCATTTCAAGCATTCCTTGTGCGTCTTTTGCTGCATCATACTCAGCATTTTCAGAAAGGTCTCCTTTGTCTCTTGCTTCAGCAATTTGCTTTTTGATTTTTGGTCTTTCTTCTGTTTCTAATTGCTTCAGCTCTTCTTTTAGCTTTTCCAGCCCTTCTTTTGTAACGTAAGACATTTTTGTCATTTTCTTACCTCTTTTTATTATACATTATACATTTTTATGTCCTGAATTTAGACAAAAAAAGAAATCCGCTCAAATAGCCTTTGAACGGAAAACATTTTATGTCACAAAAATACATAAAATTTTTATTCAAATCCAATAGTTAAACTTGTAAACGTTTATGGAAAAGTTTTGTTTTAAAATAGTAAATTTAAAAGTGTTTTTTATTTAGAATTTCTGAATAAAGGATTCCTTTTTCAACATCAAAATTTTCTTGTATTTCTTCAATTCTGGATTTTTTCTCAGTATTCTTTTTCGGGGTTTTTCTTTTGGCTTTTTGTTGGGAACGTTCATTAGCCACCTGTTCCTTATCTTTGCTTGTTGTGTGCTCTTCTTTAGTTGTTTCCGAATATTCTTCGTCTAATTCTTGTTGGTTTTGATATTCATCCTCTTGCTCCTGCTTTTCCTTTTGCTCTTTTTCTTTTTGTTTTTCGTAATTGCTGTATTTTTTTTCCTTTATCTGTTTTACTTTTTCTTCTACTGTCATATCATTGGAATCAACTGTTCCTCTTATCTGTTCAGGTTCTGTGTTGATATTCTCTGTTTTCTCAGTATCCTGGGTGCTATCCGGTTGAGGTACAGCAGCATTACTTTTTTTCTTGTTTTTTGAAACGGAGCTGATAATGGAAATAATAATACCGGCAGCAATAATTAAAAATCCTAATAGGTCTTCCATATCTTAATATTTAGGGAGTTACGTTATCATCTAAACCTTTTTCAGGTCTGTTTAGTTTTTTGAAGATTTTTTTAAACCAGTCTTTTATACGAATCCACAACCCGGGGCTTTGGGAATGCCTGTCTCTCCAGGCTTCTGATTCTGCGGCCCTTTTATCCATGCGTTCTTTTGTCTTTGGCCCTTGTCTGTCGTAATGAGCTTTAATCGCCTTTTTCCTTGCCCTTTCATACGCTCTCTTTTTCTTTTTATCAAGCTTATTTTTAACATTTTCTGATTTTTCTTTAGCAGTTACTGGCTTTTTTGAACCACAATCCGTAAAAATCAATGGTGTAAAAACAATAAGGATAAAAAAGATTAGTTTTGTGTAATGATTTTTCTTTAATACATTTTTCTTTAATGAAAGCATATTTAACAAAATTACGAATTTTTTTATTTCCTGTCTTACTGACGCTTGTTTTTATTCGCTGTGAGGATGAACAATTTGTATTTCCTCATAGAAATTTTGATGTGACTTTTAATATCGACACTCAGTTAGATAACTTACAGCAGGGGGAGTCTATTATTAAAGATGAAAAAAATTATTATGGATATGGCGGATTAATTATTTACCGCGTAGAACAGGGTTATTTTAGGGCTTATGATCTCGCCTGTACCCATCAGCCCGAAAAAAAGTGCATTTTGGAAAAAGATGAAGATTTTGATACACTTTTTGAATGCCCTTGCTGTGGTTCTGAATTTATGATTGATAATATCTCCGGGGATGTTACAGTGTTTAATGGCCCGACTAAGTGGCCTCTCCGGGAATACCGGACTTCTCTGACCTCCACAAATCAATTGAGAGTATATAATTAAGCCAGCACTTGTGCTAATTCGGCGAATATGATTCCCCAATGATACGAACTTCTGTGCGGCGGTTTTTCTGTTTTCCTTCTTTTGTATTGTTTCCGGCTACCGGCTGATTTTCTCCGTATCCTTTGGCTTTAATGCGCCGGGCATCGATACCTTCGTTAATCAGATATTTTTTTACCCTGTCAGCTCTCCGTTGCGAAAGCTTCAGATTGTCCTCCTCTGACCCGGTATTGTCCGTATGGCCGGCTATTTCAACTTCGATGTTTTTTCTGCGCTTCATGTAATTAACCAACTCATTCAATTCTGCAAAAGATTCTTTCCTGAGTTTCGCTTTTCCTACACCAAAATAAACATTATCCAGAGTATACACTTTGGGTGGTTCATACCTGATGGTAAAGCGGGTTTTGCCATAAGATTGGCCTTCTTTGACTTCCGGCATAGTGAATGTTTGATATTTCTGTTCTTGTCCTACGCCTTCAATTTTTGCAATGTACGTTCTTCCGCCTGGTAGCTTTATTTCAAACTTTCCACCTTCATCTGTAACTCCGCTAAATTCTTTCTTTGACTCATTATCAACAAAAATAATTTTTTCACCTTGTCGTGGATTATTCTGATGGTCCGTTACAATCACTTCCATGGTTATTTTTCGGGAAGTTCTTTGATTTTCCTTTTCCGTTTGCGAGAAAACATGAAGAGGTATGCTGAGTAACACAAAAAAGGCAATTAATCCTGTATATAATTGTACGAATCGGTTCATGGTTTTAGAATTTTAGATAATTACAATTAATCATAATACGATTATATTTAAATAATGATACAAAATAATATAAGAAAAATCAAAAAGAAATCCGGTCTGTATTTTAACCTGAATTGTTCAAGTGTCAAGTTTGGTGCAGATGCAAGGCACCAAAAGCCGCCGATGTAGTTGTCTGCTTCAAGGCTTTCGCAACGCAGCATATGTGCCAATATTGGCGCACCTGTGAAAAATGAAAAATTACTAACTCTTTTATGTTTTTATTGTTATGTTTCTATAATACAGTTTGATAAGTTCAATTTATTCATTTTTTGTGACTAATTCAATTTAAGAGTAATAGAAGCTCCGAATAGAGGACAAAATTATAGTTCAGATCTTTGTATTGTTAGTATTCCTTTCCTCTGATAGCTAATTTATCGATCAACATCGAGGCAGTTTTGCTCCTGCACACGCCTGTTTGGTCACCAATTCAACCAGCTATTCATAATATTTTTTCAGCCGTTTTTTGAAAATCTCTTTATTAACTTCGTTGATATTATCTACAATAGCTTCTATTTTATTCCTTCGTTCTGCCTTGGCCTCTTTACTTATCTTATCAGTATCGTTAAAAATGACTTTGTCTATTTTATAGCCCGATTCATTAAGACTCATTGCCACAGCAGCATTAAAATTATCGAAAACAATAATGGAAGGAAGTTCTTCTTTTGAGTAATCATTCATCGATTTCAGAACCATGCTTTTAATGTAATCTATCTGGGGTTTGCCTAAGTATTTAGCTCCCAGTAAAAGCTTCACCATATCAATCTTAGCCAATTTACGTTCTGTTTCCCTGTCATTCTTTCTCTGCATTCTCTTGTACTTCCAGTTTCCGGTGTCCAGGAAAAGATCTATAAAGTTTTTAGGGACATAGTTTAATCCACCCAGGTTATCATTTTCTTTTCTCAACTCAAATTCGTTATGCGCGTGACGCTGATTTACGGGAACATAATAATCCCATTTGCGTGTTCTTTTGTAACTTTCAGTTTTAGGATCAGGTTTCCAATCGGTTTTTGGACGTTCCATCAGAGGAGCCTTTAGGTCAAGATAGCCTTTTTCTATTGCATAGAGGATAGTATTCATAAAATGAGGCCACTCGCCACCAATAAATGAATGCAAGGCACTCCAAAGCGTTTTGTCAAAGCTTTGTGTTTTTGTTGTATCTGTTCTTTCTTCAATTTTTATCTTTTTCAGTTGCTTAATAAACTCTTCAGATAAATTTGCAGGATAATACGTATAACGCCGAAGCCTTTCTCCGAATTCTTTATCTGAATGTGGAAGCTGGTCAACATCTAGAATATAACTGCTGTCGTTAGAAAGCTCCAGGTTTATTTTCAGGTTTGAGCCCCATTTCATCGAACGAATTTTTGGCTTTTCCTGTGAATAAATTGGATTATTCAGGAAGGATGCCAGTATGAAAAAGATAAGGATTCGTGAAATGCAAAAAAAATGATTGTATTTGTTACGCATATTCATGGATATTAGAATGTTCTGAAAAATTTTTCTTTATCAAAGTTAAGTAAAAATAGGGATTATTTACAGAAGTTAGAAAGTCAGTTTCCATAAAATCTTCATTCATTGGACAAAAAGTTATCGCCAAAATTATTTTAACTTCTGAAATCGCACTTTTTCTTCCATTTTGTATTAAAATGAAATATCACGAAGGTCATTTCCTCTGAGTATATTATCTTTGCACAGATCTAATTTTGATAATAAATTATTTAAATAGAACTAACTATATTTGTAAATATTTAATCAACAAAAATTTGAATTCCATGAGTGACAAATTTAAAGAATATGAAGGCCTTGATCTATCTGAAGTGAACAAAGAACAACTTGAAGAATGGAAGAAGAATGATACTTTTCAAAAAAGTATTACCACTCGGGAAGGAAATGAAACTTTTGTTTTCTATGAAGGCCCCCCTTCAGCAAACGGCGTTCCTGGTATTCATCATGTTATGGCCAGGACGATCAAAGATATTTTTTGCCGGTACAAAACGATGCAGGGGTACCTTGTAAAGCGAAAAGCAGGTTGGGATACTCATGGTTTGCCAGTAGAAATTGGTGTTGAAAAGAAATTAGGAATTACGAAAGATGACATTGGAGAAAAAATCTCCGTAAAAGAATATAATGAGACATGCCGCGAAGAGGTAATGAAATACCAGGATGTATGGGAAGATTTAACTGAAAAGATGGGGTATTGGGTGAATATGAGAGATCCATACATCACTTATGACAATAAGTACATTGAAACAATATGGTATCTGCTTAAACAATTCTATGAAAAAGGATTGCTGTATAAGGGATATACCATCCAGCCTTATTCGCCTGCAGCAGGCACCGGGCTCAGTACTCATGAGCTGAACATGCCGGGTTGCTATAAAGAAGTGAAAGATACTTCTGTTGTGGCTCAGTTTAAGGTGGTTAAAAATGAAAAGTCGGAATTCTTGTTTGAAAATACCGATACCGATATCTTTTTCCTCGCATGGACAACAACACCATGGACTTTGCCTTCAAACACGGCCCTGGGAGTAGGAAAAGGAATTCACTATGTTAAGGTCAGGACATTCAACCAATACACACATGAACCCATTACTGTGATTCTTGCTAAAGAGTTGCTTCACAAATATTTTCCGGAAAAAGATCAGGAGCTGAAGCTGGAGGATTACAAATCCGGTGAGAAAAGAATCCCATACAAGGTTGTATCTGAAATTCTTGGAGCGGACCTTGAGGGTCTTGATTACGAACAATTAATGCCTTATCAGCAACCTGAAAATGGGGAGGCGTTTAAAGTAATCACTGGAGATTTTGTCACAACAGAAGAAGGTACAGGAGTTGTGCATCTTGCACCAAGTTTCGGCGCTGACGATTTCAAGGTTTCATTTCAGCATGGAATTGGGTCTTTAACCCTTGTTGATAAACAGGGCAAATTTATTGATGGTGTGGGCGAATTTAGCGGCAGATATGTAAAAAATGCCTTTGATCCGAATCTGACGGAAGATGATCCATCTGTCGATGTAGATATTGCTGTAAAACTCAAAAAAGAGAACAAAGCATTCAAGATTGAAAAATACGAACATACCTACCCGCATTGCTGGAGAACAGATAAACCGGTTCTCTACTATCCATTAGATTCCTGGTTTATCAAAACTACGGAGAAAAAGGATAAGTTAATTGAATTCAACAAAACCATTAACTGGAAACCGGAAGCTACGGGAACCGGAAGATTTGGTAAATGGTTAGAGAACCTTGTGGACTGGAACCTTTCCCGATCGCGCTTCTGGGGAACTCCATTGCCAATTTGGTCTACCGAAGATAAAGAAGAAAGAATTTGTATTGGTTCTGTGGCTGAGCTGAAGTCCAAAATAAATGAAGCGCTTGAAGTGGGTTTTATGAATGAGAACCCACTGAAAAATTATAGCGAAGGAGACCTTAGCGAGGAAAATTATAAACTTTTCGATTTGCACAGGCCTTTTGTAGATGAAATTGTTTTGGTTGCTCCTTCTGGTAAGAAAATGTATCGTGAGACGGATTTGATTGATGTTTGGTTTGACAGTGGTGCTATGCCTTACGCTCAACATCACTATCCTTTTGAAAATAAAGATCATTTCGGGGAATTATTCCCGGCAGACTATATCGCTGAGGGAGTTGATCAGACACGAGGGTGGTTTTTCACTCTTCATACTATAGCGGTTATGCTTTTTGATTCGGTAGCTTTCAAAAATATTATTTCGAACGGATTGGTGTTGGATAAGAACGGAAATAAAATGTCGAAACGATTAGGCAACGCCATCGATCCATTTGAAGCCATTGAGGAAAACGGTTCAGATCCGTTGCGCTGGTATATGATAACAAATGCTCAACCATGGGATAATCTGAAATTTGACCCTGAAGGATTGAAAGAGGTTAAACGGAAGTTTTTCGGTACGCTGTATAATACTTATTCTTTTTTCGCCCTATATGCCAATATCGATGGCTTTAATTATAGAGAAGAGGACATAGCGCTTGAAGAACGACCGGAAATTGATCAATGGATAATTTCATTACTGAATTCGCTGATTAAGGATGTTGCTGGTTATTACGATGATTATGAGCCAACTAAAGCAGGCAGAGCAATTCAGAATTTCGTGATTGAAAATTTAAGTAACTGGTATGTGCGTTTAAACAGAAAACGTTTCTGGGGTGGCAAATATACAAACGAAAAGATATCTGCATATCAAACGCTTTATAAGTGCCTCGAAACCGTTTCTTTGTTATCTGCACCAATAATGCCGTTTTATGCCGATAAGCTTTTTAAAGACCTCAACAGGGTAACCGAACTGAATCATGAAGGATCAGTCCATCTTGCACGTTTCCCAATACATACAGAAAAATATATTAACAAAGGGCTTGAAAAACAGATGGATATTGCCCAGCGAATAACTTCAATGGTATTATCGCTCAGGCGAAAAGTAAATATTAAAGTGCGGCAACCATTGAATAAAATATTAATTCCGGTGTTCAGCGAGGAATTTAAAAATCAATTTGAAGCCGTGAAAGATTTAGTACTGACTGAAGTTAATGTTAGAGAAGTGGAATATATTAGTGACGCATCCGATGTTTTGGTTAAAAAAGTGAAGCCTAATTTTAAAAAGCTTGGCCCGAAATATGGAAAACTAATGAAGCAAATCACTGCGGAGCTTAACCAAATGGAGCAGAAAGACATTATTCAGCTGGAAAAAGAGGGACAGTATGATATTTCCGTGGGGGAGCAGAATATTCCTCTGAAACTAGACGATGTAGAAATTCTTTCAGAAGATATACCCGGATGGCTTGTTACAAGCGATGGAGAAATAACAGTTGCGCTGGACATTACGATTACAGATGAATTAAAACAAGAAGGAATTGCCCGCGAATTTGTCAATCGTATTCAAAATTTAAGAAAGGATAAAAATTTCGAAGTAACCGATAAAATAAAAATTCGTATTCAGAAAAATGAGGCAATTAATGATGCAATAGAGAAACACAAAGAATACATCGGAGGGCAGACGCTGGCAGATGAAATATTTTTAGTAGATGAGCTAAATGATTCAGCAGATAATATTGAAATTGAAGAAGATGTTAATACTAAAATTCAAATTGAAAAGTTAAATTGATATATATGGTATTTTAAAAAAATCATTATATTTACCATAAATTTTAAAAAAATGAGCTATGGCGGAAAAGACAAGATATACAGATGAAGAACTGGCGGAATTCAAGGAAATTATAAACAAAAAACTTGAGAAGGCACAGAAGGATTACGAAATGTTAAAGTCGGCAATTACTCATAGTGAAAGTAATGATACAGAAGACACTTCACCAACTTTTAAGGTATTAGAAGAAGGCGCTACAACCCTGTCCAAAGAAGAGGCCGGAAAACTAGCACAACGTCAGTTAAAATTTATCCAGCACCTAAAAGCCGCTTTAGTACGTATTGAAAACAGAACATATGGAATATGTCGGCAAACAGGTAAGATGATAGCAAAAGAAAGATTAAAAGCCGTGCCGCACGCTACACTTAGCATTGAGGCAAAACAACAGCAGCAAAGCTAACAGTAAACACAAAATAAAAAAATAACAATGATTGGCTATATTTTTAGCCAGTCATTGTTATTTTTGTATCCGGTTTATTTAAATCTACACAATGTCAAAAACAACGAAAGCTCTTATTGTTATAGCCCTAATCCTGATTATTGATCAGGTTTTTAAAATATGGATTAAAACCACTATGATGCTTGGAGAAGAGCACAAAATTCTGGGTGATTGGTTTATACTTCATTTTACTGAAAACAACGGAATGGCCTTTGGAATGGAGTTCTGGGGCAAAAATGGAAAATATCTCCTCACTATCTTTAGAGTAGCAGCTGTCATTGGCATTGGCTGGTATTTAAGACATTTGATAAAATTAAGAGCTCATACCGGTTTAATAATAAGCATTTCACTAATTCTTGCCGGCGCAATTGGAAATATAATAGACAGTGTTTTTTATGGTGTGCTTTTCAACCATAGTCTTCATCAGGTTGCTGAATTATTCCCTGAAAACGGAGGTTATTCCTCTCTGCTTCAGGGTAAAGTTGTGGACATGCTCTATTTCCCTGTTTTAGAGGGATATTACCCGGAATGGTTTCCGTTCAAAAGCGGCGAAAGATTTATCTTTTTCAGGCCCGTTTTTAATATAGCAGACTCTGCTATAACCACAGGAGTGGCATTTATCCTTGTGTTTCAGAAACGATTTTTTAAGCATATAAACTAAATTTCCTATTCTCTAAAAGTGTTATAATATTTTTTTTCTAATTCTTCCGATAATTCTGTGGCTTCGTGGATTACTTCATCAGGATAGTCGTTGGCCTGAAGTATCTGTATAGCGTTTCTGTTCTTTAGTTTTCCTTCTTTTAACTTATAATCAAAATTAACGACCTTATTATTATCTACCTTTTCACTGAAATGATACAGGCTATACTCATCTTTTAATAAATCTGCCAGCTCAATGTCATGAGTTGATACAAAAACAATATTACCAGCTCCTGCCAGGAACCTTAACACAGCTTTACCGGCTGAAACTCGCTCAATAGTGTTGGTCCCTTTGAAAATTTCATCCAGCAGGAATAAATGAGTCCCGTTATCACTGTTATCAATCATTTCTTTAATCGTTAATACCTCCTCAAAATAATAGCTTTTATCATTCATTAAATCATCGTTTATTCTAATAGCGGAGTAAATCCTTAGTTTTGGCAAATAAAACTCTTTGGAAAAGCAAGTGTTCAGGGTTAAACCAGTGATTGTATTGATGCCAATAGTTTTGATGAATGAAGTTTTCCCGGACATGTTAGACCCGGTAAGAAGAACTGACTTATTAGCCGCGCTAATGGAGTTTTTTACACAATCATTTATTAAGGGATGATACATATCTTTAACAATTATGCCTTTATCTTCATCCAGAATTTTAGGCACACAGTAGTTATTCAAACTATATCTGAGGGAAGCTACGGATAGTAAAGAATCAATTTGCCCAACAAAAAGGAACAGCTCCTCAATTTCTTTTCTTTTAGAATCCAGATCTTTTATTACTCTAAATAGTAGCAATGGTTCAAGTAGAAAAAGAATCTTTAAAAGTTCAAAAAATCCCCAAACTATGGCCATAAGATCGCCCTGCATGTTTGCTTCCATTTTAAAAAATGAAATGCGATTTTTGATCTTGCCAACTATCCTGATTGATTCCTGAAGATTGGGATTGATTTTCTTTAATATATCAAATTTAAATAAATCACGGGCAATGCTGTTGAGTTTTAATAGTTGAGGCAGTGACGCTAAATATGGATACAGATTTCGCTTGTTCCAATAATGTACCCCAGCATTAATGATAAACACTCCTAAAAAAGCAAAAAAAGCCTGCGAATAAAAAAACAACAGGATTAATAATAGTAACCCAGTAAAAGATAAGAGCTTTATTACAAAGAACCATTTGGGAGGCTTTAAGTGTTCATCCTGAAATAAGGAATGAATATAAAAAGTCTCCATTTTATTTAATTTCGCCAATTGACCCTGAATATCTACCCGGAAAGATGAATTGTTAGTAAATTCAGAAATCAATTTTTCGTGTTCTGTTTTGTTGGAATCTGAAGGAATAGTTCTCAATTGATTATAAAGGAATTGTTGCCCGACTTTTGAATTTGTTCTGTCGAGAAACATGAACAATTCATTAAAATCCAAATCCCTGCATGTTTTATCAGACAAAACCTGAAAAGCAGCTGAATTATCCTTTTTTCTGAAATAATTTTCTATCTGCTCAAAATCAAATGGATCTTCCTTTAATTTTCCAAAAGCATTAAGAAACTTTTGTTTATCTTTCTTATTATGGTTAGTAAACTTGATCATAATATCAGAACAATTCAACAGAATATTAGCATTAGTTATATAATTTTAATAGCGCTTTCTAATATGAGCTTGTTTAATCAGATTTTCCTTTTTTCTTTTGACTGTATTCTTTTTTTCTGAATAAACCAAAAATATATCCCCAAATTGATGCTAAGAATATAACGCCGCCAATCCGCAAATCATAAACATTATTATATATACCAACTTTCCCTATAATAAATGTAAGACTAAAAATAATTATTCCTATTGTATTTAGAATAATAATTGTTTTTAAATATGGCTTCATATTTAAACAGTTTTTTAAGTTAGTTAGGAGAATTTGTTCTTTTCTTCAAATACCCTTGAATACCCCTTAAAAACTATTGGCAGAGAAAGGTGAATTTATTTCTAGTTGGAAATAGACAAGACTAACGCCAAGAGCTATTAGAACTGCACTGACTAACAAATAGTATACCAGACGCATTTTTCCTGAATTATTCTTTAACCAGCCAGTATAATACAGATTTTTTACGCCTTTAATCTTCATTATATGACCAATTAAAGCTAGCACTGAATAACAAATAAATAGCAATCCAATAATTAATGACATCATTTTTTGTTTTTAAAAAAGAATCGATGACTAATGATCATAAATATAATAGCAAAGAATGCAAAAATTTGTTCCGGCTCGAAATCAGGAATGAGTTAGATTAATTCCTAAACACATTAATCCAATAAATAAAAAAATAAATCCTTTAGTAATTCTTTTCATTTTTGTGCTTTTTTTGATAGAATTAGTCCAATTAAGGTGCAAACTGCAGCTAATAAACCTATTAATGAAAACAATAAATCTATATTCTCCTTAAGTATAAATTGTAGTATATAAGTAACAATTACTCCACTAAGTAAAATTATAAGTAATACTTTAAATTTATTCATAAGTAGCAATTTTTTAACTAAAACATGACGATTAGCGCTATATAATCGAATTTAATTAGTGATATATTAAATGTTCAAAAAAAGGCATAAATCTTTTTATATTAAACACTTAGTTTCAAATAGTGCTGCAGAACCGTTTGAGAAATAATAAATGTAAGGGTGGCTGCCCATTTATAAAAAAAACAAATGTTCAGTGGTACATACCCTTGAAAACTAATGCCAGAGAACGGGTAAGTGTATTTCAAACTGAAACACTATCAGAACAATACCAAAACCCCACAAATTTATTCCTACGCTATTTCCCATGGTTTGACCAACCGCCGTAGCGCCTATGCTGAAGCTACGGCGTAAGCATATACGAGACCCGTACGTACGGTGGTGTGAGAGGTTCTCCATGAGGCATTTGCCTCACGGCAACCTACTCGATTATGGGCTTTTTTTGTTGGATTTATAGTAACTATTAAATATATTCAAAAATATTCTTCATTTCAACAACTTTTCCATCAGGGAATCTAATTTTATCATCTAAAATAATAGAAGGATGTTTTTTCACTCTTTCAAGCAAATACTTTTGAATAACATTCCTGTTTTGTTTTAATATTTTTGTTTGCCCTAAAAAAACCTGAGACCATTTCTCATTACTCCAGAAATCATTTTTAATAGACAAATTATTATATTTATCATAATTTGCTAAAATTTCTGTACCAGGGTAAGGGGCGAAATTGTTAACTTGAGGAGGCAGTTCTGTATATGTAGAATATGAACATTCAAAAGCAAAGTTTATAGTATTTAAAATATCTGTTTCATCTTCCCAAGGAAAACCAATGATAAAAGACCAAAATATTTTTCTGCTAAACTTTTTTTCTGCTACTAAATTTATAAATTCTGCAACCTTTGATATTGAAAGACCTTTTTTTACATTTTTTAATCCTTCATCATAACCACATTCAACACCTACCTGTAACATATAAAAATCTAATAATTCAAAAGAATCTACTAATTCATTTTTTATTATTTCACTAATCCTTGCTTCACATCCAACTTTGAAGTCAGACTTGGCTAATAAATTAATAACATTTTCACAATGAGTTTTATTGGATGTAAATGAGTCATCAGTTATAAAAAGAGCTTTTTGAGAAAATTTATTTGAAAACTTCTTAATAGCATTAAAATTTGCAATAATTTTATCGTAACTAAAATAACGAACACCATCAAATGGTATAGCACAAAATGTACACTGAAACCTGCACCCTCTCGAAGTTTCAAGAGGAATATATTCATATTTATTTGGAGGTATTAAATGATAAGCCGGAATAGGTAGATTATTTAGCTCCACATTTGATAATAGATTTCTATTATTATTAACAATAATAGAATTATTATTCTTGTATGTAATACCTAAAACTTTACTAAAATCTTCATTGTTATTTATTACATTTATAAGTTCTAAAAATGTTATTTCACCCTCACCCCTAACAACTACATGAGCGTTTGATTCCTCTAAACAGTATTTGTGCATTGTCGTTGCATGAGGGCCACCCAAAACAATAATGATATTTGGAAATTGTTTGCTTATATATTCAATTTGTGTTTTTGTAACTATCCAATTAAAAGAATTTACTGAAAAACCTATTAAATCAATACCATTCAAATTACTTTTAGCATTGAGAAAATCTGCAAGTTCAAATGGGAAAATGACTTTTAAATTATGAAATTTTTCTACAATTGAAGCTAATACTAAGATTCCATTTGGTGGTGTTCCGTCATCCATAGAGTTAGTATAAGCCATAGTTAATAAGATATTCATACTATATGCTTTTTACAATTTTTCTTGTGATTTTTTTATATATATTACAAAATGCTGGATCAACCCTATAAATATTATTGTACTTCTCCTCTATATTACCCAAACATACACCTTGACAAAAACCTTCTATTTCACAGTTTTTACATTCATCAACATTTCCATATGTTCGCATTTGGACATCAAAGTATGCTTGCGATTTAAATACTTTTTCAATATTATTGATGTTTCCTAGATGTAATGACATTGCTTTACATGGGTAAATATCGCCATTGGGTTCTACACTAATTTGAAAACCTGTTGCAGTACAGCTATCCATAATTCTTTTCATTTTCTTTGCCGAGTTTTTGTATTCGGTATTGAATAGTTGTGCAAAGGCATTATGCCAATATCCTAAAACAGAAACATTGTTTGTTATTCCATACGAATAGATTTTAAATAATTTGTCGACAATTTTCTGTGGAGTAATTGAGTCTAAATAATTATCCTGCATACCCAATAATAGCTGAACAGACTTGCATTTGTAATCTTTTGCAAAATCAATAAAATCCGTATCTAAATCATTAAAATTAGCCTCTGTCATAACAGCAGACAAAGATGTGCTTACATTATATTTGTACAAATAATCCAATCCTTTTTTTATACTATCAAAAGTACCACCAGAGCCTTTTTTTGTCGTTCTTATTGCATTATTTGATTTTTTTGTGCCATCTATACTTACATTTGCAACCATATTGTAATCTGAGAATACTTTAGCCACTTCTTCATTGATTAAAGAACCATTGGTAGTGATTGTGTAAGCAATATGCATATCATGATTTTCTCCTTTCTGAAAATAATGCATTATTTCTTTAATAGTTTTCCAATTTATTAATGGTTCTCTTCCAAAAAACTTAATAACTAATTCATTATTATTGTTGCTTTTTATCACATCAATTATCCTTTCAATACTAAATTTAGCCGTTTCAAAATTCATGAAACTTCCTCCAGTTTTATCTGTTAAAGGATTATCTCTCCCCCTTCTTTCTTCAGTAGAATTCACAAAACAATAATGGCAGTTGAAATTGCAACTATTTGTTACATTTAACTGTATTCCGCCTAAATATCCCCCAACTTCCAATTTACTAATTCTGCTCTCAATAATTTCTTTGATTATGTTTCTTTCATCAAAATCTGCTTTTTTGATATAACTTAACTCAATAAACAGCTTGAAATAATCTCTTATTTCCTCTTCTTCATTTGGTTTATAATGAACCAAGATTTTCTCAATTGTTGTTTCTTTCTTAAAATAATTCAATAGAGTTATTGCATCTTTGTTAAGAGTGTTTAAATTACCTAATAGCGTATGATAAACATTGTAATTATTTTTGGTTTTGATTATTTCTAAATAATCCGATATAACGTATAAACTCATAATTTTTAATATTTTATAAATAATCTTCACGTACTGGGGTGAAAAAATCTATTACTACACCAGGTGTTTTAACTTGTAATGAATGCTCAACATTAGCAGGTATTGTATAACTGTCACCAGCATTAATAATTT
>Ga0207714_1000023_pt1 | contig 89186 bp, 91 predicted proteins | sample PonA232FremontCA_2_FD_187270 | JGI IMG/M metagenome (GOLD analysis project Ga0207714, IMG submission 187270) | Marine sediment microbial community from Fremont, CA, USA - Pond A23 Sediment 2 (SPAdes) | ecosystem: Environmental > Aquatic > Marine > Unclassified | place: USA: Fremont, California... | reverse complement strand
GTCCACGGCCTTGATGTACGAGGGCGAACCGAACAGGCTCGAGACGAGTCCCGAAGACTCCTTGTAGTACTTCTCGAGGCCCCGGGTTCGGAGGATCGGTTCGGCCGCCATCAGTCCGCCTCCTCGAGGAGTTCCTCGCGACGCCAGTCGGCGTGAGTTGCCCGTTCGCGCATCTCCGCCGCGGTTTCGGGGTGGGCACATCTGACGTCGGTCTCCTCGACGTGCTCGCCCATTTCCTCGAAGCTCACTGGTGGGGCCTCGATTTCGTCGATTCGGCTCACGTGGGCCCGGACTTCGATCCCTTCGGTCGCGAGTATCTGCTTTGCGATCGCGCCCGCGGCGACCCAGTTCACCGTTTCCCGGGCCGAGGAGCGCCCCCCGCCGCCCCAGTTTCGGGTGCCGAACTTCGCGGAGTAGGTGAAGTCGCCGTGACTCGGGCGCGGGGCCGTGATGAACGGCTCGTACTTGCCCGAGCGGGCGTCCTTGTTCTGGATGGTCAGCCCGATCGGCGTCCCCGTGGTGTACCCGTCCTGGACCCCGCTTTGGATCTCGACGTGGTCCGGTTCGTCCCGGCTCGTCGAGATGTGGGACTGGCCGGGTTTTCGCCGGTCGAGTTCGGCCTGGATCTCTTCCTGCCCCAGTTCGAGACCGGCCGGACACCCGGACACGACCACGCCCATCGACGGACCGTGGCTCTCGCCGTAGGTTGCAACCTGAAAGAGCCGTCCGAAGCGATTACCGTTCATACCACTCCCGTCGGGACCACTAACTTTGAGCCTTTGGGAGTCATTCGCTCGTCGAGACCGTCGCGCCGAGATCCGAGAGCTTCTCGAAGAATCCGGGGAATGAAACGTCCACGTCCTCGGCATCACTAATCGTGGTTTCACCCGCAGCGACGAGACCGGCGACAGCAAGAGACATGACGACTCGGTGGTCGCCACGACCCGCAAGGCTCGCTCCTTCGAGGTCCGTGTCACCGCCGTGAATGATGAGAACGTCTTCTTCCTCGGTGATCGAGGCCCCCATTTTGGTGAGGGATTCGGCCATGGCACGCACCCGGTCTGTTTCCTTGTACCTGACGTGTTCGCAGTTTTCGATCCGAGTCTCCCCGTTTGCGACCGCTCCGAGCACTGCAATAGTCGGGAGCAAATCAGGCGTATCGCCGACCTCGACGGTGACCCCTTCGAGGCTCGAGGCCGAAACGGTCACCTCGCCCCCCTCCTGGTCCCACTCGATAGCCGCGCCCATTCGTTCCAGGATCGGTATAATTTCGCTGTCGCCCTGCGGGCCCGGATAGAGCCCTTCGACCGTCACTGAACCGCCAGCGATGGCCCCAGCCGCCAGGAGGTACGAGGCGGCCGAGTAGTCACCCGGGACCGAATACCCGCCCTCGGGAGCCAGATAGGTTTGCCCACCTGGGACTTCGAACCCGTTGTTCGTTCGCTCGACGCTGACCCCGAAATCCGAGAGCAGTTCGATCGTGATCTCCACGTACGGGCTGGATTTCAGTTCCGTAGTAAGCGCCAGTTTGATTCCTGATTCGGTTTTTGCCCCGGCCATCAGGAGGGAAGTGATGAACTGCGAGGAGACGTCACCCGGGATTTCGACGGTGCCACCGTTTTTCCAGCCCTCGATCACGATTGGCGCCTGGTCGTTGTTTCGCGTGCTTCTCGCGGTCCCGCCCAATTGCTCGATGGCCGAGAGCATTGGGCCCTGTGGGCGAGAGCGAAGCGAGGAGTCACCAGACAGGACGGTCAGGCCGTCGACGAGCCCGGCAGCGCCCATCGCGAGCCGAATCGTCGTCCCGCTGTTCGCACAGTCGATCACGTCTGCCGGAACCTCGGGTTCATCGCCGAATCCCGAGACTGAAAGCTCCTCCTCACCGACGTCGACCTCGGCGCCAAAGGCCTCGACGGCACCAATGCTAGCTTTCGTGTCGGCACTGAGGAGGGGTCGGTGAATCTCGCAGTCCTCTCCGTAGGCCCCGGCGAAGATGGCTCTGTGCGTGTAGCTCTTCGAAGGCGGGGGAGCGACCGTTCCCGAGACGGTCGAGGGTGACACCGTCGCGTGCATACAGGCCCCTCGCGGGCCGACCACAATACGGTTCCGAACGACAGGATTTTGCGCCCGGGCTTTCAGACTCAGCTATGGAAAAGGACCTCTCGAAGCTCCGGGCCTTTCTGGAGGCCGAGGGCTATGACGGCTACCTGCTGGACGCCGACGGCTCGAATTCGAACCAGTACTACCTCTCGGGATTCGACGCGCCGGACCCGTTTCTCACGCTTTACACGCCGACGGAAACGGCGATACTGACCTCGCCGCTGGAATATGCCCGTGCCACTGAGGCAAGCCGGGCCGACGTGGTCAAACGCTGGGGCGATTACGATTACCGCGCCCTGAGAAAAGAGCACGGTAAAGGCCCCGCCCGCGGAATCGTCGTCGCGGAGTTCCTCGAGGAGTTCGGCGTGGAATCGGTGGCAACTGACCGGCGGTTCCCGCTTTTCACTGCCGACGCGATCAGGGAAAACGGCGGGCAGGTCAGCGCGGATCTGGACGACGTGATCGCGGAAATTCGGGCCAGAAAGACCGAAGCCGAACTGGAGCACATTCGAGCGGCCCAACGAGCCAACGAGGCCGCAATGGCAGCGGCAGAGGCTCTCCTCGAAGACGCCGATGTCGATTCGGACGGCACATTGATCCACGACGGTGAGCCGCTTACGAGCGAGCGAATCAAAGCCACAATCGAGCGGACGCTGCTGGATCGCGGCTTCGCGATGGACCAGACGATCGTCGCGAGTGGCTCCGACAGCGCGGTGCCCCACGAACGCGGGTCCGGGCCGATCGCCGCGGGCGAACCGGTGATCGTCGACATCTTCCCCCAATCCAAAACGACGAAGTATCACGCAGATATGACCCGCACCTTCCTGCGGGGCGAGCCAGACCCCACGATCCGGGAATTCTACGACCTCACCGAGGAAGCCAAAGCGGCAGCGTTGGACGCCGTCGAACCAGGGGTTACCGGAGAAGCGGTGCACGGCGCGGTCTGTGACGTCTACGAAGCGGCCGGCTATCCGACGACCCGCTCGGAGGAATCCCCCGAGAGCGGCTTCATTCACAGCACCGGGCACGGAGTGGGTCTGGACGTTCACGAACACCCGTCAATCGGGGCCGGGGGCAAAGAACTCAAACCCGGTCACGTCATCACGATCGAACCAGGGCTCTACGATCCAGCGGTCGGCGGTGTCCGGATCGAGGATCTGGTCCTCGTTACCGAAGACGGCTACGAGAACTTCACCGACTATCCGGAGCAACTGGTCCTGTAGCCAGAGCGAATCCTTTTGTCCGGGCGTGGGCAAGCACACGCCAATGGACGTGCTGATCGTCGGCTCCGGGGCAGTCGGGCGCTGGGTCGGTGCAAGCCTGGACGGATCGATCGCCTTCGCCGACGTGGACGAGGCCGTCGCTAAGAGTGCGGCCGCGGAGGAACCTGACGGGACAGTGGCCGATCTCTCTGGGTCGGAGACCTACGACGTCGTGGCAGTCGCTGTGCCAATGCGCGCAGCCACGTCGGTCATCGAAGAACAGGCCCAACGCGCGGACGGGGCGTTAATCGATTTCACTGGATCGATGGAGGAGCCACTCGAAGCGATGGAAAAGGTGGGCGAAGACCTGGAACGGGTGAGCTTTCACCCGCTTTTCGCCCCCGAACACGCCCCTGGTCGAATCGCGAAGTCGACGGGGCAAGAGGGCCCGCTCGTCGATCGAATTACCCGTTCGTTCGTGGAGGCTGGGAACACCATCGTGCCGGTGGAAGCTAGCGTCCACGACGATGCGATGGCGACGGTGCAAGGCCGGGTTCACGCGGCAGTCCTTGCCTTTGCCCTCGCGGCCGATCCGGTACCAGAGGAACTGGGAACGCCGGTCTTCGAGGAGATGCAAGCCCTTCGTGAGCGAGTTACCTCCGGACCGCCGGGCGTGTACGCGGACATCCAGGACACGTTTGACGGGATCGAGGCCCTGCAGGACGCCGTCGATTCGCTGGCCGAAGCGGACCGAGAAACCTTCGAGGAGTTGTACGAGGATGCCGGTTGACCGCGACGCGGTTCGAGACACCGCCAAGTACCTCCGGCAGATCCGCCCTATCGATCCCGCCGAAGTGGCCGAGTACGTTCCGGACCAGCCTGATCCGCGGGTCGTTCGGCAGGTCCTTCGAGAGCAGGCCCTTGAACTTGGCGTCGCCGAAGGGGCGGACGGAACCTTCCGCCCGGCTGCGACGGGTCCGTACCGGCCGGATTTCGACGGTGTGGCGGAGCTCCCGGAACGATACCAAAAGCGTCTGGAAGAATTGCTCGTCGAACAGTACGGGCCCGAATGGCAGGAGGGAGAAACCGGACGAGCGATTCGGAACCGGATTGACCGCCTGAAAGCGGAGTACTTCGACGGTCGCTCTCTGCCCTACGACTACGACGTTGCCCTGGCCTATGCAATCTACCACCTGGCTGGGTATTACGCGTCCACGCAGTACGTGCTCGATTGGTTGGCACGGGAAAGGCTTCTCCCAAGTCAGGCGCGGGTGCTGGATGTCGGTGCAGGTGTGGGAGGCCCGGCGTTAGCGTTCGCGGATTTCTACACTGCCGGGGCCGAGGACGAAAATAGCCCCCTTGTAGAATACCATGCTCTGGAGCCTTCGGATGCGGCCTCAGTTTTCGAGGCGATGCTCCAGGACGGCCCTCGCAACCTTTCTACGCGGATCCATCGGGAGCCGGCCGAAACCTTCGAGACCGATGCTACCTATGATCTCATCTTTTTCAACAACGTCCTCTCGGAACTCGATGACCCGGTTCGAACGGCCAGACGATATCTGGATCGGTTGTCCGACTCGGGAACACTGGTTTTGACGGCCCCAGCCGACCGGAACACGAGCGTGCACCTCCGGTCGGTCGAACGCGAACTCGAAGCCGGTGGCGCGACGGTTTACGGTCCGACAGTCCGATTCTGGCAGGGACAGCGACCAACTGACACCTGCTGGTCGTTCGACCGACGACCTGACATCGAGGTTCCGTCCTATCAGCAGGCGCTTGCGGCTGGGGCGGATCGACCGGAAGCGGTCCGAAACACCTCGGTGAAGTTCTCCTACTCGGTGCTGCGGCAGGGCGGGAAACCGCAGTACGACCTCGCTCTCGACCGATCGAACGTGGCCATGTTGGATGATAACGACAACCACGTCAGCAGCCGAGTCGATTTCGTTCTCGCGAAGCTCTCTCAGGACCTTTCGGAGGGTGGCCATCCTCTGTACAAAGTCAGCGATGGCAGCGAATCGGTCAGCAATTTCGCCGTCCTGGTCAACGAGACCGAACTCAACAACGACCTCCGGACCGCCGACTACGGGGATATTCTCCAGTTTTCAGGCGTCCTCGTGCTCTACAACGCCGACGAGGAGGCTTACAACCTCGTCGTCGACGAGGAGACGATAGTCGACCGCGCGTAAGTCGACAGCAGAGTTTTTGCGGCGGGGCCGCATTGGCTCGCGTATGTCCGGCCCCCCTGAGATTCTCGTGACGAACGACGACGGCATCGAGAGTTGTGGCATTCGGGCCCTGGCCGAGGAACTCTCGACGGTCGGCAACGTTACAATCGTCGCCCCCGCCGACAACCAGAGCGCGGTGGGCCGAGCGAGCTCCAGGGAGGTTCGGGTCCAGGAGACCGATCTCGGCTACGCCATCGACGGCACGCCAGTCGATTGTGTCGTAGCGGGCATCGGCTCGTTGGCGCCGTATCCGGACGTGGTCGTCTCCGGAATCAACAAAGGCGCCAATCTCGGGATGTACGTCCTGGGTCGCTCCGGAACGGTGAGTGCGGCCGTCGAGGCCGCGTTTTTCGACGTGCCCGCGATCGCAACCTCATTGTACCTGCCCGATGAGAAGTGGCAGCGGCAGTTGAAATCCGAGGACTACGAAAACGCTGCCAAAGCCACCCGGTATCTCGTGGAGACCAGTCTCGACAGTGACGTCTTCGAGGACGCGGATTACCTCAACATCAACGCCCCGGACCCCGACGTCGAGCCGAAGGGGATGCAGGTTACCCGGCCGTCCCGGGCCTACGACATGACGGCCGAACGGGACGGGACCTGGGTCACACTGAAGGACCGGATGTGGCAACGCATGGAGACCCAGAGTCTCGCGGACGATCCGGACACCGACCGGCGAGCAGTCGTCGACGGGATGGTAAGCGTCTCGCCCCTGACGGCCCCGCATACCCCCGAGGGCCAGGGCTCTCTCGAAGCCGTCGTCGAAAAATACGACCAGTCCTGATTACCGGTTCTCTCGCTGCTCGACCTTGTTCAGTTCGATCAGCAGGCGGAAGATCGCCTTCACGAGGTTCGCGTCCACGTCGAACTGCTCCGCGTTTTTCCCAGCCCGATCCATCACCTGCTGTTCTTGGGACTCGTCCGTCGTCGGCAACCCCTCCTCGGCTTTGACCTCCGCGATGGTGTCGGCGACGTAGGTCCGTCGGGCGATCAGTTCGACGATGTCGTGGTCGATCATTCGGATCTCCTCCCGGAGGTCCGACAGGGACATTTCCTCGGTCGGCGGAACCTCTGTCTCCTCTCTGCGGTCTGTCATTCGACGATCGCCCCCGTATCCTGGGTCTGGGTCCGGATCGTCTGTCCGGGGCGGTCCTCCCAGCGATCGATGACCGCATCGACGCCGGAGTCAGAACCGACCGCGACGTAGCTCGGACCGGTTCCGGAAAGCGAGACGCCGTCGACGTCGGGTAAAGCTTCGATCATAGGTTCGGTAGGTCGCTCCAGGGCTGCCGCGAAGGCAAATCCATTGATCGTCATGGCCGTCTGGTAGGCACCGTTTTCAGCCAGGTCCCGCACCACGTCGGCCACCGGCGCGATTCTTTGACAGCGTTCCACGTCGGCGTCCGCGCTGAACCCTTGTTCCGGGGGAATCCATACAGCCACGTCCCAGTCCACTGTCTCCCGTGTGATGAGTTCGTCGGCCGTATTGTCGGTAATCGTGAGGCCACCGAGCATACTCGCGCTCGCGTCGTCGAAGGCCCCCGTAACTGTCACACCCGCCTCTCGGGCGGCTTCGACGCCGATTTTGGCCGCTTGCTCCTTGCTCACTCCGTCCAGTTCGCCGAGAGCCGACAGGGTCGCCAGCACCGACGCGTTGGCCGCCGCACTGGAACTTTTCAGTCCCGAGGCGATCGGAACGTCACTTTCGGTCCGTACGGTTGCACCCTGTCCACTGCCGTATTCGTCGAGGACCGCTGCTACTGCCGCTTCGATCAACGTCGCGTCGGCGTCGGGATGGTCGTCGATGGTCCCTCGAACGTCGTCCCCGCCCAGGGACACCGTCGCGGTGACGTATTGATCGATGGCGAAGGCCGACCCGTAGCCCGTCGCGAGGGCGTTGAGAACCGTGCCGGCTGCGGGAGCCCGTGCTCGTCCGTCCATGGGCGCCCTTCAGGCAGCGGTCACTTACGGTTGCCGGTCCCGTGGAACGGGGTGTTTTTCAGGCCGGGCGGGAACTGAAGGATATGAGCGCTCGCGGAGACGTGCCACCGAAACCGCTCGGCGTGGAACTCGATGAAGGCGGGATCTACCTCGAGTATCGGGACAACCGGCGCGTGTTCTACAACGGGGTCCCGGAGGTCGTTACTGGGACGTTGCGCTGCCAACCCGGGAAAGACGTGCAGGTACTGGTCACAGACGAGACAGAAACCGAGGGGGTGATGACCTACGTCAACGAGCGGAAGACCAACGACGACATCCTGGAGTCGAGTGGCGTTGGGCGGGTCTTTCTCGAATCGGGCCAAGAAGCTGAACTCTTCGACGGGGTCAGGGCCGAAGTCGACGGATTGGCCGTCGAAGTGAGCGTTGACATGGACGTCGTCGACGGTCGGGTCTTCGTCTTCGAGGAGGACGAACTCGGCGAAGCGATGTACGAGCTGCGTGCCGAGGAGTGATTACTGAAGGTAGGTCGGATCTTCCGCGTCGCAGTTTTCCTCGTGTTGACTGGCTTCCTCCCGGTCCTCGAACATCATCCCGCAGTCCTCACAGACATACCAGGTCGACCCGTCCTTTTCCGTTTCCTCCACCATGGACGTACATCACGTCGCCGAAAGTATAGGTATTCCCCCGCCACCCTTTTTTCCGTCGGCGCGAAGTCAGCACATGAGCGGGACACAGGCCGTCGAGGCCGTGCTGCGAGAGGCCCGATCGCGGGACGCTGGGCAGGGTGTCGTTCGCCTGTCCCGTGCCATGATGCGGGAACTGGGCGTTCTGAGCGGCGAGACGGTCAAGGTCGTCGGTGAGGACTCGACTGTTGCCCGCGTCTGGCCGGGACGAGACTCCCTCGACTCGCGGGAACTGCGAGCCGACGGGGAGGTCCGGGCCAACGCGGGCGCCGCAATCGGGGACCGAGTGCACCTGTCACCAGTCGAAATCCAGGACGCCGAGCAAGTAACTCTGATTCCTGCTACCGACCCAGGGCGGGACGAAGCCGCGGTCACCAGAACCCTGGAAAAACGACTTCTGAACCGCTCGGTGCGGGAGGGACAGCGGGTGAAAGTGGATACGCTCGGTGCCGGCAGCGAGTTCACCGTTTCGGGGACTGACCCGTCCGGGACGGTTCGGATCACGGAGGAGACAGCGATCGCGGTGGATTTCACGTCGCGGGCTGCCGAGACTGACAGCTCGAATGGAGACGCGGTCGGGGTCACCTACGAGGACATCGGCGGGCTGGACGACGAACTCGAATCGGTGCGGGAACTCGTGGAGGCGCCGCTGGCTGATCCGGGACTTTTCCGCCGTCTCGGCATCGATCCGCCGAAAGGCGTGCTCCTGTACGGTCCGCCCGGCACCGGTAAGACCCGGATTGCGCGCGCAGTTGCCAACGAAGCCGACGCCCATTTCATCTCCATCTCCGGGCCGGAAATCGTCCAGAAGTACAAGGGCGAGTCCGAACAGCGGATCCGGGAAGTTTTCGAGGAGGCTCGCACGGAAGCGCCAAGCGTCATCTTCTTCGACGAACTCGACGCCATCGCGGGGAAGCGCGATGGCGGTGGGGACATGGAGAATCGCATCGTCGCCCAACTCCTCTCGGAACTCGATGGGCTCGAAGCCAGAGGCGACGTGGTCGTCATGGGCGCGACTAACCGCGTCAACGCGATCGATCCGGCCCTCAGGCGTCCGGGTCGGTTCGACCGGGAGGTCGAAATCGGCGTTCCAGACCGGGACGGTCGGGACGAAATTCTCCGGATTCACACGCGGGGAATGCCGCTCGCCGAGGACGTCGATTTGAGCGACTTGGCCGATCGAACCCACGGCTTCGTTGGGGCCGATCTCCAAGCACTGGTGGTCGAAGGCGCAATGGCGGCATTGGGCCGGTACCGGGACGACGAGGACGCCGAGCTCTCGGTGACCCGCCACGATCTCGAAGGAGCTCTTTCGGGCGTCGAGCCCTCGGCGATGCGTGAGTTCGTGGCCGAACTCCCCGAAACCTCCTTCGACGACGTGGGCGGCCTCGAGTCGGTCAAGGAAACGCTCAGACAGGCCGTAGAGTGGCCGCGAGCCTATCGGGACCTCTTCGACGCAACCGCCACCGATCCGCCGACGGGAATCCTTCTCCACGGTCCACCAGGGACCGGGAAGACGATGCTGGCCCGAGCGGTGGCAAGCGAGAGCGGTGTGAACTTCGTGCGGGTCGCAGGGCCGGAGCTGTTCGATCAGTACGTCGGGGAAAGCGAGCGGGCCGTCCGGAAACTGTTCGAGCGAGCTCGCCAGGCAGCTCCGACGGTCGTGTTCCTCGACGAACTCGACGCCATCGCGAGCCGTCGCGGGGACACCCAGGAGGTCACCGAACGGGTCGTCTCACAGCTGTTGACCGAACTCGACGGCGCTGCGGCCGACCCCAACCTAATGGTATTGGCCGCGACCAACCGACTGGAAGCGATCGATCCGGCGCTCTTGCGACCGGGGCGGTTAGAACGGCACGTCCTCGTTCCCGCACCGGACGAAGCGGCACGAAAGGCGATTCTCTCTGTTAAAACGAGGGACAAACCGCTGTCGGAGGACGTCGACCTCGATGCCCTGGCGACCGAGCTTGACGGGTACACTGGCGCCGACATCGAGGCGCTGGTTCGCGAGGCCTCGATGCGGGCGATTCGGGACGCCGTAGAGGCCGGGGTAGATACCGGAGAGGACGTGCTCATCACGGGCCAACATTTCCGCACAGCGGCGACAGAAATCGAAGCGACTGACAGGTCCTAAGATCGACCGCGATCGACCGATACCGACATCTTCTCCCGTCAGAGCGTCGGAGTGTGGGCCATGAGCCAGGCCGTCGTCTTCGACATGGACGGGGTGATCGTCGACACCGAGCAGTACTGGGTCGAGGCCGAGGTGGACATTCTCGATGCGGCCTTGCCCGCTGGCCACGAGGTCGATCCTCACGACATCACGGGGATCAACGTCCACGAACAGTACGAGCTGCTCGCCGAGGAGTACGAATTGCAGGTTTCCCAATCGGAGTACTTCGACCTGTTCGATAGGGAGGCGGCGGGCGTCTACGAGCGAGCCGATCTCATGTCGGGATTTCACGACCTTCTCGACGCGATCGAAGCCCGGGACGTCCCGCTCGGGCTGGCGACCTCGTCCTATCCCCGCTGGATCGACATCGTCTTCGAGACCCACGACCTGGACGACCGGTTCGACGAAGTGCTCAGCGCGGCGAACCTTGACGGGCCTGGCAAGCCCGACCCGCTGATCTACGAAACGGTGGCCGAGCGGCTGGGCGTCGAGCCAGCGGAGATGATAGTGATCGAGGACTCCGAGAACGGCATTAAAGCTGCAGCCGCCTCCGGTGCGACCACGCTTGCCTACGCGGGTCGGGGGACTGAGGACGGGACGGATCGATCGCCTGCCGACGCGATTCTGACCGAACCAGCGGCCCTCCGGGACGCGATCCTCGATCGGCTGGACTGATCACCAGAAGGCCTTCGTCCGCGCGTACTCCCGCTCCCGTTCGAGAATGTCCCGGTAGAAGTCCGTCTCCGACTCGCGGTGGCGATTGATGATCCTCGCGGCGTTTTCCGGCCCGACCCCTCTGGCCGAGAGGGCAATTATCGCTTGCTTCCCGTGGCCCTGAACGATGCTGGCGTTGCGATAGGCCCGTTTGGTCAACTTCTCCTGCTCCTCGTCCTTGTCATCCGCCCGGATGGCCGACCGAACGCCCTCCACGTAGGGGCTGAGGGCTGCGATCTGGGTCGAATCACACTCCGGGCACTGTGGCTGGTCAGGCACCCGACGGACCGGCATCTCGCGGTCGTAGTCCAGACAGTGCAGACAGAGCAGGCGCACCCGATCGTCTTGAATCCGGTCGCGCACGGTTTCGACGACGCTCGCGTCCGCGTTCTCCGGTGTCAGCAGTTCGGAGCCGCTCTGTCGCCCGCCCGTTCCGATTGCGGTCCGCTCACCTTCCGCCACAAGCTCCACCTCCCCGGCCTGGATTGCTGCGAGGATGGCTTTCGCCCGGTCGACGTCCAGCAATTCGTGGAAGACCTCCCGGATCGCCTCGTCGTAGATCGGCGTGTCCTCTAAGGCCGCCATGACGCGATTGAGGGAAACGCCGTCACCGCCCTTCCAGCGCTTGAGCGCGCCGAACTTCGCGGCCACGTGTGAGAGGGTAAACTTCAGTGTCTCCGAACCGTCGAGGCTTAGCTCCAGCAACGGGCCGACGTGGTCGGGATCGGTCGTTTCGAGGATTTCCATGACGTCCCCGGCTCTAATTCCGCGGGGGACGTCGAGTTCGATGCGGTATGGGTCGGAGTCAAGGCCGACCGACGAGCCGGTCCGCTGGCCCAGTAGTGCGGCCAGAAGACGACCGATCGTCTCGTTGCCCTGCAGGCCGCCACAGACGTTGAGGACGACCTCACCGCCCTGGGACTCGACGACTAACCGCTTGTCCGTCGGCAGGGCAGCCCCCGATTCCACTTGCCGTTCGATCCGTTCGAGGGCCCGTTCGATGGTGGCTTGCGGGGCTGGATACCGTGAAGCGATATCGGCGGCGACGGTGTGAATCGGAGCGTCCGCCGCCAACTGCGAGCCAGCGACGGCGCGCAGTTCGCCGACCTCCTGTGCCACCTCGTAGGGAACCGGGATCTCCTGGCCCGTCCATGACGGCACTTCGCCCGAGGGGTCTTCGATCGGTGACACTTCGACTCGCTCCTTGTCCTCGTCGATCTCCGAGATCCGCCACATGTCCCCTCGCTGGACGAAGGCCGCCCCGGGTTCGGCGAAATTGACGACGAACCGCTCGTCGAGGGTTCCCACCTGTGAGCCGCTGGCGATGTCGAAGACCTCGTAGGTCTCCTCATCGGGAATCATCGAGAGGTTGCGGTAGTAATACTGCCAGGTGCTGCCGGACTTTTCGAGCCGATCTGCCTCCTCGTCGAGCCAGATGACGTAATTCGAGTTCAGCTCCCGGATCACTTCTTTGAACGTCTCCTGCTCCAGATCGCGGAAGGGGTAAGCCGCCGTCACGATTTCGTAGGCGCCTCTGGCGGAGATTTCGCCGCCGTCCATGACCAGCCCCACGACCTGGTTTGCCACGACGTCGAGGCTCCCGTGGTGGATTTCGGCCGGCTCGACGGCACCGGCGCTCGCGCGTCGCGCGATGGCCAGGGCCTCCATCGTGTCGTCCGGATGGCCCGTGACGACGGTCCCGTTCGACACCATGTCGTGTCGGTGGCCAGCACGACCGACCCGCTGCAGGAGGCGGGCGACCTCCCGCGGGCTCGAGTACTGAATCACGTGGTCGATCCGCCCGACGTCGATCCCCAGCTCCATCGAGGAGGTACAAAGCAGCGCGTCGAGTTCGCCAGCCTTGAACTGATCCTCCACGTCGATTCGGGCTTCCTTCGAGAGCGAGCCGTGATGGACCCCGATGTTGGCGCCCATTTCCTTGAAACGAGAGCCCAGCGCTTCTGCGGTTTGCCGCGTGTTAACGAAAATCAACGAAGAGTCCTGATTGTCGACGATATCTGTGATGTATCGGAGATGACTGGCGACAGCCGGCGTGGTCATCACTTCCGACGCAAGATCCCTGTCGTCCTCGGTTATCTCGGGCTGGACCACTTCGACGTCGATCTTGCTCGCGACGTCCACTGAGACGATCTCACAGCCCCGGTCGCCAGTAAGGAATTTCCCTACTTCTCCTGGGTCACCGACCGTGGCCGAAAGTCCGACGCGCTGGATTGGGCCCGCAAGCTCTCGGAGTCGCTCGAGGGCGATCGTCAATTGGGCGCCGCGTTTCGACGCGGCGAGTTCGTGCACCTCGTCGATAACGACAAAGCCCAGGTCTTCCAGCCCTTCTCGGAGCCTCGATCCGGTGAGCATCGCTTGCACGGTTTCCGGGGTGGTAACGAGCACGTCCGGCGGGTCCTCGGCCTGTTTCTGTCGCTGGTAGTCCGTGGTGTCACCGTGGCGAACCTGCACGTCGAGGTCCAACACCTCTCCCCACCATTCGAGTCGGTCCCGCATGTCCCGATTGAGCGCCCGCAGCGGGGTTACGTAGAGGGCGCCAAATCCCTCTCGGGGCTCTTTAACGAGCGCGTCGAAGATGGGGAGCATCGCGGTTTCGGTCTTACCGGTGCCAGTCGGGGCGATCACGAGCGTGTGCTGGCCCGCCGCGATCGGGGGAATCGCGCGGCGCTGGGGCTCCGTGGGTGTCGAGAATCCCCGCTCGGAGAGCGCCGCCCGAAGTTCCGAACCGAGGGCCGCAAAGGCGTCGGCCCGCCCCGTCTCGCTCATCATTCAGGGTTACGCGAGCGGCTGGTTAAGCCCGTTGTTCGCCGAGAGACAGGTCAAATCGAATCGTAGCGACCGAGTCGCGTCCCGTCCAACAGATAGGCCTGGGCGTCCGGCGCGGCCGCGGGGAGAAACGGCGAGAGGAACTCCTGGCCTGGGACGTTCACCCAGGTACCCCCAGCGAGTTCGTTGAAAGCCGGAAAGACGACGATCTCCTCGGGACCATCGATGGCCGCGTCGAAATGCTCCTCGAACGGCGCGGGATCTGTTTCCCCCCGAAGCCAGATGGACTCGATCCGAGACCCACCGACATCGTCTTCGAGCCGGACACAGGGGTGTTCGTGGCCGATCGCGAGGACCTCGCTCTCCAGGACCTCCGGATCCGGCCAGGTGTGTCCGTGGGCGTATCCAACCTCCCCAATCCGAATCCCGGTCCCGTCTGTCACTTCGATATCCAGTGCGTCCCCGAGCAAACCGTCGTGGTTCCCGGGGACGAGCAGGACCTCACGCCCCCGCAGCGCGTGTTCGAGGTCCATGAGTTCCTCGAGTTCGGCCCCGTCTGGGGCACCGATGTGGTTGCCGAGGTCCCCGAGGAAAAGGACCTGTGCCGGATCGACCTGTTCGAGGAGGTCAGCGAGCTTCTCTCGACGGATATCGGCCTGGCTTTCGACTTCGACGCCCTCACGCCGGTAGTTCCGTTCGATGCCGGCGTGATAATCCGCCACGACGAGGATCGGCCCCGATGGTCCCTCCGCCACGGCGGCTGGTTCGCCGTCGAGTGGCTCGATGACCGGCATTCAGATCGGCTTGAGGTCCTCGGCGCCGGATTCGAAGCACCGGCCGCCGAGGAGTGCGGCTTCGATCGCGTCTTCGATCGCCGGTTCGTCGACGTCGTGGTTCTCCTGGACGGTGTCGATGAGTTCGTCTCGCGGAACCCCCTCACCGTCGCCGAGTTCTTTGAGCGTATCGACGACGATGTTTTGGAGTTCGCCTTCGGTGATCGAGGAAGTCTCATCGCTCGAATCTTCTGGCTCTTCGGCCTCCTCTCCTGACTTTTCGGCCTCTTCGCCCTCGTCTGCAGTTTCCTGGTCTGTTTCTGTCTCTGTTTGTTCCTCGGAATCATCCGGCTCCGCTGGCTCCTCTGGGACGTCAGCTTCGGGTTCGATGTCCGGGGTCTCTTCAGGGCTCCCGATTTCCGAGCCGCTCTCGAACCCGACGTCGTAGTTCTCTTCGACTTCAGCCCGCTCTTCCTCGGAGAGTTCGTAGAACTCATCCTCCCCTTCTTCCGCTGACTCCTTTCCGTCGGCAGGTTCTTGACTTGCAGGCTCTGTCTCTTCTGGGCTTTCAGAGTCCGGCGTGGCCACCGCTTCTTCTGTTGGCTCAGATTTTTCTTCTTTTGCGGGATCGGGCTCGTCCGGCGCTTCGTCTTCCTCGGCCGATTCCGGTTCGGCGACCGTCTGGTCTGGTTCCGTCTCGGCGTCGATATCGTCCGATTCCGTCCCAGAGTCGATAACGTCTGATTCTGTTTCGGCGTCTGATTCCTCCGATTCCGTTTCAGCGGCTTTCTCCACCGATTCTGACGCTGGATCCTCGGGCTGACTTGCAGTGGGCTGCTCGTCTATTGAACCCGAGTCCCCCACGTCAGTCTCTATGGGATCATCCGGAACGCCCGGCGCGAGAGTCACGGCCGAAAATCCAGTCAAGACCTCGCCCGAACCGGACTGATCGGGCGCTCCAGCGCTCGCGGAGACTTCGTCGATCTCCCCAGCCATGACCTGGACGGCCTCAAGGGCCACCTCTTGAAGCGCGGCGAGATACCCAGTCGTCGGTTCGTATTCCTCGATTGCGTGTGGGATACCGGCTGCCAGTCCCGGCTCGACGCCAGCCTCGCCGAGACGGGCGCGCAGCTCATCACCCCGTTCCTCGAGTTCGAGAGCCTGGGCCAGGAGTCCCGCCCTGGCGAGGGTCTGCTGGGCTGTTTCGACGACCCAGCTGTCCCGGGTCGCCGGGTCGACTTCGTTCACCTGTTCGGGTCTGAGCGAGGTGAATATCTGATCCGAATCCTCGGGTTCGAACGTCCGGGCTTTTCCGGTCAGCGCAACGAACGCTGGCGGTTCAGCTCGCTCGAAGAAGGCCAAGGCGTCAGGCTGGTACTGACCGGCGTACAGGACAAAGGCCCCGGTGGGGTCGACGATCCTGGCCCGCAATACGCCGTCGCTCACCTCCTCGGTTTCGGTGAGCACGCCGGCGACAAACAGGCGATTGACCCGGGCACCAGTCGGCGTGACGAGATACTGTGGCGCGCGGTCGTCGTCGCTCTCGGCGTAGCTAAAGGTCGCCTCTTCGAACTCCGTGGCGAAGACCCGATAGGCAACTTCACGGGACGGTGCCGCACCACTCATCGGTGGACCACCCCCGAACGGCCAGGCGTCGAGGCGGTCGGCCCCGACAGCCGGGCCCGCCCTGGATCTGTCTTCGACCGGAATCGGTGTGTTCGCATCGTGCTGGAGTACTGCTGCCATCCGGTAAAAGGGTGTGGACGAGCGACGGCCGGGAGCGAAAAGGTTTCGAGGCCACCACAGCGAGTATTTGCCATGCACGTGACCGTCAACGCCGCCATGAGCGTCGACGGAAAGCTCGCCTCCCGGAAGCGCGAGCAGTTGGCGATCAGCGGGCCCAACGACTTCGCCCGCGTCGAGCGGCTCAGAAAGGAGTGTGACGCGATCATGGTCGGCGTTGGGACGGTCCTCTCGGACGATCCCTCGCTCACGGTTGACGACGAGACTGCTACGCGGACCACAGGCAATCCGATTCGGGTCGTCGCCGATTCGCGAGCGCGAACCCCACCGGATGCCCGAGTGCTCGACGATGCCGCTGAGACCGTGGTCATGGTCAGCGAAGCCGTTCCGACCGACCACGTCACGACACTCGAGGCAGCCGGGGTCTCGATCATCGAGGCCGGCGAAAATCGAGTCGATCTCGCCGCTGGTCTCGAAGCGTTATCGGAGCGCGGCGTCGACCGATTGCTCGTCGAAGGTGGTGGCGAGGTTATCTTCTCGCTTTTCGAGGCCGATCTGGTCGACGAACTCTCGGTCTACGTCGGTTCGCTGCTGATTGGGGGTCGAGACGCTCCGACCCTTGCTGACGGTCAGGGCTTTACGGGTGACTATCCGGACCTCGAACTGCAGTCCGTCGATCGGATCGACGACGGAGTGCTTCTCGAATACGCCGTCAAAAACCGTTAGTGAGAGTGGCCGGTGGCTTCGGCGTAGCTCACGCCGAACCGGTCCTCGAACGCGTCCATCATTTCTGCTTCGACGGCCTCGATGTCGCCCAGCCCTTCGTCTTCGCTGTGGTGGGCCAGCGCGTGAGCCCGCTCGGCGAAGGCCATGACGAGCATGTCGCTTGCGATCTGTGCGTCAGTTTCCCCGGGCTCCTCGCGGTAGAGTTCGAGAATTTCGGCCGGGAGTTCGAGTTCGTCGGCGTCGTCGTCCGTTTCGACGGTTACCGTAGTCCGTTCTGCCATACCGTCGATTGGGCGAGCCGACCTTTAAAAGTGCTCATCGGCCCCGTTGGGCCAAAACTCAGTCGTCAGCGGGCGCGGGAGTGGTTTGTTTCTTCTCTTCTGGGCCACCCTTCGCGAGCCATTCGTCGGCGTCGAGAGCAGCTTCACTGCCCATTCCGGCCGCCGTGACTGCCTGTTGATAGTGGAAGTCCACGACGTCCCCGGCGCCGAAGATCCCTTCGACGTCGGTCTTCGTCTGGTCGCCTCCCCGGCCACCTTCCGTAATGATGTAGCCTTCCTCGTCCAGCTCGACGGCCGTCTCTTCGAGATAGCTCGTGTTCGGCGTGTGACCGATCGCGAGGAACACCGCGCCGACGTCCATCACGTCCTCTTCGACGGATTCGCCGGCCTCCTGCTTTTCGCTGGGGTGGCCTTCGGGATGCGAGATCAGGTGGACGTGGTCGACGCCGTCCTCCGGCGAGCCGTGGATTTCGGTGACCTCGGTGTTTTTCACGAGTTCGATGGCGCCCTCTTCGACCTGCTCCATCGTGCGATCGATCCAGAAGTCCTCCGCGCGGAACTCTTCGCGGCGGTGGACCAGATAGACGGTGTCGGCGAATTTAGTGAGGAAGTTCGCTTCCTCCATCGCGGCGTCGCCGCCACCGACCACGATCATGTCCTCGTCCCGGAAGAAGGCCCCATCGCAGGTCGCACAGGTCGAAACGCCATAGCCCATCAGTTCGTCCTCGCCCGGAATCCCCAGGGTCCGGGCGCTTGCCCCACTGGCTGCGATCACGGCGTCTGCGGTGAAGGACTTCCCGTTCGAAAGGGTCACTTCGAACGGATAGACGGTGTCGTCGACTTCCGTGACGATCCCGTGCTCGATGTCGGCCCCGAACTTCTGGGCCTGTTTGCGCATTCGATTGATGAGTTCCGAGCCGTTGATGCCCTCCGGAAAGCCCGGATAGTTGTCTACGTCCGTGGTGAGTGTTAGCTGCCCGCCGGGTTCGTCCCCCTCGATGAGCAGCGGCTCGTTGTTCGAGCGGCCGGCATAGATCGCCGCCGTGAGTGCTGCGATACCCGATCCGACGATCACGAGCCGCCGGTGGTCACCCCCGTCGTCCGCGTCCGCCTCCCCGGTCGTCCCAGTGTCCATTTGTGGCGCGTCCATACTCAATGAAAGAGGCTGAGGAACCTATTTACCTTGCGCCATCGGCCGCTCGTGCGGGCAATCCTCGAAATCGGTCCCGTCGAGACAGGCTGTTTTCGACCGGTTGCGGCAGGTTTAGGCCCGTTCCCCTGGAGGGGACGAGTATGCCAGCTGATCTCCAGGAGAAAACCGACCGATACGAACGGCTCCTCGCCGAAGCACTCGAAGCGGCTGCGGTGGCCCCCGATCCAAATACACCCCTCCACGAAGCCGCCGTCGAGTTCGAAGGCATGGCCAGGTCCTACCTCGAGGACGGCCGTCACTTCCGCGAAGATGACGATCCGGTCAACGCTCTGGCGGCGTTTTCGTACGGTCACGCGTGGCTCGACGCCGGGGCCCGAATCGGCGTCTTTTCGGTCCCAACGGACGACGAACTGTTCACGGTCGAGCCGGATACGCGGTGATCCCTGCTTTCCGCGGAACGTGCGTTTTTTAACCGTCAGCGCTGTACCGATCCGTAGAACTATGCCGTCATCCAACGGACCCCTCGAAGGATCTCGTAACAAACTCTCCAACGACCCACGAGATCGTGGAACGTCCCCGCCAGCCCGCTCGGTTGCGGAGTTCGAGACGGGCGAGCGTGTCCACCTCAGCATCGACCCCAGCGTACCGGACGGTCGCTTCGACCACCGGTTCAACGGTCACACTGGCGAAGTCATCGGCAAGCAGGGCACTGCCTACAAGGTAGCGATCAACGACCGCGGCAAGGACAAGACCCTGCTCGTTGGCCCGGCTCATCTCCACGAGCAGCAGGACTAACATGAGTCTCTTCAAGGAGACCCTCGAGGAGGAGCTTCTCACCGTCCCGGAAGCCAAGGAAATGCTCGCGGACGTGGAGGTCGAGCGGGCGAACGATGAGGACCGCGAACTCCGCTACGAACTCGCCAGAGCGATCGACCACGTCAATCGCTTTGCCGTGCTCGACGTCGAGGAGTCCCGCGAACTCGTCGCGGAACTCAAAGATTTGGAGTACGTCGACGAGCCGGTCGCGTACAAGGTCGCAAACCTCCTGCCCCGAACGCGGACCGAACTCCGGGCCGTGTTCGCCCAGGAGCGGTACGCACTCGATGGAGACGAACTCGACGCGATCCTCGACATCGTCTCGAAATACGCCTGAGGGCGGGTCCGTCGATCCGCTGGACCACCGTTTTAAGTAAGGTCTCCCCGTAGAGCGGGATATGGCCGAGGACACCGGGGAGACAGAGCCCGAATACGGACTCGTTCTGGACGTCTTGCCCCACGGGCGCAGCGACGCCGATGAGCCACAGTATCGGCGGTCACCGGTGATATACGTCGTGGGCGTCGACGATTTCTCGCTTTACGAACTCACTCTTTCCGAGGAGTCTGACATCTCGATCGGCGACCGGGTACAACTCCAACCGGACTTCGAGGCTGGCATCGAACGCGGCCGGCAGATCGAGTACGGGGGCCTCTCCGACGGCGCCCGTTCGGAGTTGGACTACGTCATCGAGGAGATCGTCGAAGCCGAGGAACGGCGCTTCGTGGACTTCTTCAACGACGCGCAACCGGTGAGTCTGCGACTGCATCAACTCAATCTGCTGCCCGGAATCGGGGACAAGTTGCGGGACAACATTCTCGATCAGCGCAAACGCTCGCCCTTCGAAACGTTCGACGACCTCGAACAGCGGGTCTCCGGGCTGCACGATCCCAAGTCGATCGTCGTCGACCGCATCAAAGCCGAGATCCGTGGCGACGAGGACCTGAAATACGACATCTTCGCGACCTCGTAAGGGGGAAGGGCCTCGACCGCGAACGGCGACTAATGACCCCTCGAGACCCGGATCGCCTGGCCGCAGCGGCCGGCCGCGGTGATCCCGATCGCGATCAGCACTTCCTGATCGACGACCGCGTCCTCGATCGAATCCCGGAGTACGCAGCCGACTTCGACCTCGGGCACGTGCTCGAGATCGGTCCCGGAGCTGGTGCACTGACCGACCGGCTCTTATCGGTCGCCGACCAGGTAACTGCGATCGAACGGGATTCGAGCCTCGTGGCCCATCTCGAAACCGAATTCGCCGAGGAAATCGAGGCCGAAACACTCGCCGTCGTCGAGGGTGACACACTCGAAGTTCCGTTGCCGGAATACTCTGTCTGCATCTCGAATCTCCCGTACAGTATCTCGACTGAGGTCACCTTCCGCCTCCTCCGACGTGGCAAACCGGCCGTGTTGATGTTCCAGCGGGAGGTTGCCGAACGATTGGCCGCAGAGCCGGGAACGAGCGACTATGGGCGCCTTTCCGTGGGCGCACAGCACTACGCCGCAGTCGAGATTCTTGAACCTGTTCCGCCTGAAGCGTTTGATCCCCAACCAGCGGTCGACAGCGCAATCGTCTCGCTCACGCCCCGAGTACCGGACTACGAGGTGCCCGACGACGAGGCCTTCCTCGATCTGGTAAAAGCTCTATTCACCCAGCGCCGGAAGACGGTCCGAAACGCGATCCGGAACACGGTCCACATCTCGGGTATCAAGCACCCAGAGGCGTTGATCGAAGCCCTCCCCGAATCGATCCCGAGCAAGCGTCCGGACGCTTTGACGCCGTCGGAGTTCGCGGAAATCGCCGTGACGGCCGCCGAAAGTGATGCCTGACCTGGCTGATCGACGGGGGATCGAAACCGAGGTCTATCAACCGGCCGAGGATTCGCATCTATTGTTGCAGGCGGCTGCACCGGAGATAGACGACTCCGATCTGGTGTTGGAGGTCGGGACCGGCTCTGGCTACGTCGCCGCAGAGATTGCCGCTGAAACGAACGCGGCGGTAATCGGTTCGGATCTCAATCCAAACGCGTGCCGTCGCGCCAGGGACCGCGGCGTGCAAACAGTCCGTGGCAATCTCACGGCCCCGTTTCGAGACGGGACGTTCGACGCCGTGCTGTTTAATCCGCCGTATCTTCCGCGGGTCGAGGCCGCCGAACGCGATGACTGGGTCGAGTCGGCGCTGACAGGTGGCGAAACCGGTCGGGAAGTAATCGAGCCGTTCATCGAGACGGTGGGTCGAGTGCTGGCGCCAGGTGGGTCGGTGTTCCTGGTCGTGAGCACCCTTACCGGCGTGGAAGAAGTCACAGACCAGGCGCGAGCGGCGGGCTTTGGGGTCTCAGTGGTCGAAGAGGAGTCCTATCCGTTCGAAAATCTGCTGGTGCTGCGACTCGTTTAATCATTGGTTGCTCAAACCGACTGCTGAACCGCAAAAAAGCGCTTACTCGTACAGCCAGGGTTCGTCGATGCGCTCGTAGTCTTCGAGCTCCGCGTCGTCGAAGAAGAGCTCAATCTCCCGCTCGGCCGAGCCGGGTTCGGTGTCCGAACCGTGAATGACGTTCCGGCCCATGTCGAGGCCGAAGTCCCCACGGATCGTGCCGGGTGCGGAGTCGGCGGGATCGGTCGCGCCCATCATCTTGCGGACCTGGGCGATCGCGTCCTGCCCTTCCCAGACCATCGCCATAACCGGGCCTGAGGTAATGAAGTCGGTCAAATCCTCAAAGAACGGCTTGTCCTCGTGTTCGGCGTAATGCTCCTCGGCGAGCTCCTGGTCGATCTGCATGAGCTTCGCGCCGACGAGTTTCAGGCCGCGGTCCTCGAACCGCGAGATGATGTCGCCGATGAGCCCGCGCTGGACGCCGTCGGGCTTGACCATCACGAAGGTCCGTTCCATTATTCTTCACCGCCCTTCCGGGCCCACTCGACGTCGCGGGACTCGCGTCCCATGCCCGCGTTCTTCTCGCACTTCGAGGAGCAGAAGTACATCGTCTCGCCGTCGACTTTGACGTACATCATGCCCGTCCCCTGGTCGATTTCGGTTCCACAATAGTCACAGGTGCGTGTCTGTGGCATTATTGACCACCGATGGAGTCCGCCTCGCGGGCCGTCTCGCGAAGCTGCAACACGTCCCCGACCCGAACGGGGCCGAGGGCGTTGCGCGTGATGATGCGGCCCTGGTTCGACCCTTCTTTGATTCGACACTTCACCTGCATGGCCTCGCCGTGCATGCCGGTCTTCCCGACGATCTCGATGACCTCGGCGGGTGTCGAGCCTTCAGTCGATTCCTCGGCGCTCATCGCTATTGCAGGTCCTCGATTTTGGTTGCGATGTCCTCGACGTCGTCCTCGGCATCGCCGGCGTCGACGATGGCCGCGGCCGCGCTCCCGACCTCGAGCCCACAGGCGTGCCCGACGTCCTCCTGGGTGTCGACGAAGACACAGGAGATACCCTTCTCGTCGGCGAGTTCGGGGAGGTGCATGACGATCTCCTCGGGGGAGACGTCTTCGGCGACGAAGACCAGGGACGCGTTGCCCCGTTCGACGGCCTTTGTCGTTTCGTTTGTTCCTTTCTTGATTCGACCGGTGTCGCGAGCGACCTCGAGGGCCTCGAGGGATCGGTCCTGGAGGTCAGCTGGTACGTCGTAGTCCACGTATACTGGCATAGTGTATCACCGTTTCCCACAGAGGGGCTTTCGCTCCCCCGCCGACCGTTCCTGAGGCTGGGAGCATCATCGTCCCCTGCAGGGCGTATGGTGGAGTGGGCACCCCGTGCTTAAAAGCGTGTTCAAACGGGGGAACGGAAGCCGAGGGAAACGCCCTTGCCCCGCCGCATGCAAGCTTCGCCGATGGATCGGGACGCCGTCAGCGCGCTCGCCCGAGAGGCCGCCAGACTCGACGAACGGAGAGTGCTGGTTTTGGCCGGGGAAAGCGGCCACTTCGAGGCGGCGACCGAAGTGATCGAGACGGCGGAGCGTGCGGTCGAGGACGGCGTGCGGATGGCAGAGACGACGCTCGTCGGCCCGACGGGTGGACTTCCGTGTGAACACCTCGACCCGTCCCAGACTGGCGATCTGCTGGGAACCACGCGGTCGGCGATCGTTCTGGATTGCCGGACGGCGCTTCGCCCGACCAATCTCGGACGGGTCGTCGGAACGATCGACGGTGGCGGCCTGCTGATTCTTTTGACCCCGCCGCTTTCGGAGTGGGCTAACCAGCGGGACCAGTTCGACGAAACCCTGGCGATTCCGCCGGACACGATCGAGCACGTAACGGGCCATTTCCGTGATCGGCTGGTCGAGACGCTGCAGGCCCATCCAGGAATCGGTATCTGGGACCTCGATGGGGAAACCCTCGCGCTTGACGGACTCACCGGACGGCTCCCGGCTCGTCGATCAAAGGAGGTCGCGTTTGCTACGTCTGAATCGCCCGTCCCTGCAGCGCTTTTCGAAGCTTGTCTGACACAGGATCAGGTCGACGCTGTCGCGGACCTTGCTTCTCTTCGGGAGGCTCCGAGAGCGGCCGTGCTCGAAGCCGATCGTGGCCGTGGCAAATCGAGTGTCGCCGGACTCATCGCCGCCTGGTTTGCGGCCGAGGGCGAGGAAGTTCTCGTAACCGGCCCCGGGCGACAGGCAGCAGATGCGTTTTTCGACCGGGTGCGGGAGGTCCTCCCGAAGCTAGACGGCATCCAAACGGAGGCAAAGAACTCGGTGACACGAATCGGGGCCACTGCAGGTGGGGTCGTCGAGTTCGTCGCCGCGCCGGACATCGCCGAGCACCTGGATCGAGCGGACATCCTCTTCGTGGAAGAGGCGGCCGCGTTGCCGGTCGGACTGCTCGAAACGACCCTCCAGGTCGACCGGATCGCGTTCACGACCACCGTCCACGGCTACGAGGGGTCGGGCCGCGGGTTCGCCGTTCGATTTCGGGACAGCCTGCTCGAATCCCGGCACGAGGTGCTCGACCTCACGCTGTCAGAGCCCATCCGGTACGCCGCCGGGGACCCCGTGGAAGTGTGGGCCACGCGAGCGCTGTTGCTCGGGGCGGGACCGGTTCCGGAGCAGATGATCGACGCCGCTACTCCGGAATCGGTTACCTATCGAACCCTGCAAAGTGAGACGCTCCGCGAAAACGAGCAGTTACTTCGTGAAGTCTTTGGACTGCTTGTCTCGGCTCACTACCGCACGGAACCGGACGACCTCGCCCGCTTGCTCGATGGATCGAACCTGGCTGTCCGTGCACTCCTCTATGAGGGGCACGTCGCGGCCGTCGCGCTCGTTGGGCGGGAAGGTGGACTGCCCCCAGCTACCCGCGCCGACGTGGCACTCGGACGTCGGATTCGTGCAAACATGCTCCCCGACGTCCTGATGAGCCAGCTCAGGGACGAACCAGCGGGCGGTCCCGTGGGCATCAGAATCGTGCGCATCGCAACCCACCATGCCGTCCGATCCCGGGGATTGGGGACCCGGCTCCTCCACGGCATCGAGCGGGAGTTCGGCCCTATCGTGGACTGGATCGGTACCGGGTTCGTGGCGACCCCCCGGCTCGTTTCCTTTTGGAAGGAGGGCGACTATGCCCCGGTCCATCTCGCAACCAGCCGCAACGACCGAAGCGGCGGCCATTCGGTCCTGATGATGAAACCGACCTCGGACTGGGGACTCTCATTGGCGGCCCGTCATGCCCGGTGGTTTGCCTCCCGCATCAGGGGGGTGCTTCCAGTCGCGTTAGCCGACCTCGAACCGAACGTTCTCAGCGCGACACTCGGGGCGGTTCCTGCGCCACCGCCCCTGACATTGACGACACACCAGTGGCGCGTGATTGCGGACGCAGCCTATGGGCCAGGACTCTACAGCGTCGATCCGGAACCGTTTCGCCGGCTCGTGTGTCACGCGCTCATCGACGAGATCGAGCTACCAGACCGACACGAATGGCTCTTGATCCGCGGCGTATTGCAACACCATTCGTGGGAGTCCATTGCTGCAACGCTTGACTTCGCCTCGCGGACTGCTGCTCTCAGGGAATTCGGACGGGCCCTGCAGCCGCTGGTGGAAGCGTATGGACCACCCGTAACACAGGCCGTTCGAGAGCGGTTCGAGAATCAGTGAGCCTGGTCAGGAGTGGGCGAAGTACGTAACCGTCTCCTCGTCAGTCTGCTCGTCGATCCGAACGAAACCGATGCGCTCGAACTGGACGAGTTCGTCGGGCTCGTGATTGGAAAGTCCCGGCTCGGCCCAACCGTGAACCGTCCCGTCCACTGTCCGCATTTGAACGGGGACAGCGGAGTCAACCGGGACCCAGTGCACGACTGGCACGTCCCCCTCGGTCACGACCGAGAGGTCCTCCCGCGTCGCGACGAGCTTGTCACCGTCGTAGCGAACGGCGCCGAAGCCTTTGAGCCAGACCCGCTCGCCCGTTGCTGGCAGGTCACCATCTTCCAGGCGAACGGCCTCCCCGACGGGGATGTCTCGCATGCCACGATCTTCATGATCCGGATGCAGGGGCGGGTGCGCGACCTCCGGTCCCCCTTCAATGTCAACGGTTACCGTACCCACGTCCTGCGGGTCGGCGTCCGAATACGCCTCGATATCGTCACGGACCATGAATCGCCGGTCCGTGTCGTCGTCGATTAATTCTCTGTTTCGGGCATAGACCGTGCTCATCGAGAGGTCGACGTTGCTCGTGGAGGTTCCCAAGCCGATCATCGCGGCCACGAGGGCCTCCCCGCGAATGCCACGCCGTCGGACGCTCTTGATCGTCGGCGCTCGTGGGTCCTCCCAGCCGTCGAGCTCGCCGGCCTCGATTTTCTCTTTGATCGTCGAAGTGCTCATCCCGACGTCGTAATCGTCTACCTGTACGTGGCCCCAGTGGATGACCTCCGGATACTCCCAGTCGAAGTAGTCATAGACGAACGTCTGGCGGTGTTCGGAGTCCTGGAGGTCGATGCCGCGGATGATGTGGGTGATGCCCGTGAGGTGGTCGTCGATGCCGGACTGGAAGTCGAGCATCGGCCAGCAGCGATACTCGCTTGCTTCCTCGCGGGGATGGGGCGTGTCGATCATCCGGAAGGCGACCCAGTCCCGTAACGCCGGGTTCGGATGCTCGATGTCGGTTTTGACCCGGAGGACCATTTCGCCCGACTCGTACTCGCCGTCGATCATCGCTTCGAACTCCTCGGCGATCGTCTCCTGGTCCTTGTCTCGATGTTCGCAGGGTTCACCAGCGTTTTTCAACTCGGAGAACTCCGCTGCTGCACAGGAACAGGTGTAGGCGCCGCCGGCCTCGATGAGGTTGCGGCCGTGCTCGTAGTAGGTTTCCATGCGGTCGCTGGCCCGAAGCACCTCGTCCGGCTCGAACCCCAGGTACTCGATGTCCGAGAGGATTTGGTCGTAAGCGTCCAGGTCCGGGCGTTTCGTCTCCGGATCCGTGTCGTCGAACCGGCAGATGAACTCGCCGTCGTAGCGGTCCTTGTAGGTCCCGATCACCGCGGGCATCCGGGCGTGACCGAGATGCCAGGGGCCGTTCGGATTTGGAGCGACACGCATTCGGACCGCTCCCTCCTCGGCGTTCGGCAGGTCGGGGAGTTCCTGCTCGTCCGTTTCGTCTTCGGCCTCCACTTCCTCGACGGCGGAGGGATCAAGATCCAGGAGTCGCTCCCGCTGTTCGGTCTGGCTCATGTCGTTCACGGAGTCGAGGACCGGCCCTGCGAGAGCCGGTATTTCGTCCCCGTGCTCCCGAAAGGCTGGGTTCTCCCCCATCAGTGGCCCCATGATCGCGCCGACCTGGGCGTCGCTTTCGTGTTTGAGCGCGTTGTGGAGGGCGTGTTTTTCGACTTCCCGTTGGATCCGCTCGCGAAGCTCGTCGTCCATTTTCTTGCCCACAGATCTGACGGGCGTGGGCAAATCCGTTTGGGTTCGCGGTTGGCTGCGCGACTGGCACCGCTTATCGGAGAAACGTTCAGCACCACCAGCCGCCAAATCGAGCCGGCTCAATACGACCGTTCGATCAGGTAGGTCCCGATCTGTTCGAGCCGGTCTCTGGCCTCGTTGCGGGGAAGCACCTCGAGTTCCTGGATGCCCTCGGCCACCAGCTCTTCAGCCAGATTGCGGGCGTACTCAATCGACCCCGCTTCTTCGAGTGTCGCCACCGCGGCGTCCATCTCGGCGTCGGTGACCGATTCGGGCTCGGAGCCTGTTATGAGCTCATCGACGGCGACGCCCTGTTCCCTGGCGTGTTGGGTAATGATCGTCCGTTTGCCTTCGATCAGGTCGCTACCGCGCTGTTTGCCAAGGGTCTCGCTGGGGGTCGTCAGATCCAGGACGTCGTCGTGGATCTGGAAGGCCTTCCCGATGGACCGGCCGTACTTTCCGAGGGCGGCGGTTGTTTCCCCGTCGGCGCCCAGCAGGATGGCCGGGATTTCCGCTGCAGCCGCGTAGAGCACGGCTGTCTTCCGATCGACCATGTCCATGTACTCCTCGGAGCTTACCGACTCCCGTTCCTCGAAGGTCACGTCCAGGGACTGGCCTTCACAGATGAACGTGCACGTCGAGGCCAACCGATCCAGGGCGTCGAGTCCCCGGTCGGCTGGTGCGCCGGAATCGAGCATTATCTCGAAGGCTTTGGAGTAAAGGGTGTCTCCCGCGAGGATCGCGGTGTCGGCGTCGAACGCGACGTGCACTGCCTCCTCGCCGCGGCGCATACGGTCGTCGTCCATGATGTCGTCGTGGATCAGGGTAAACGACTGGATAATCTCGACGCTCATGGCCGCTGCAAGCAGGTCTATCGGCCCCTCTCCTTCGGGCACCGTCGGAAACGATTGGTAGTCTTCGGTGCCTGGTGGGGTATCCGTTACCGCTTCGCCAGCGACCAGGAGGATTGTCGGCCGAAGACGCTTGCCGCCGGCTTTCAAGACGTGTCTGGAGGCCTCGTAGAGCCGCTCCGGGTCCGCCAATGGGAGATAGGTGTCGAGGTGCTCGTTGACTACCTCCCGTCGGCTCGCGACGGCGTCCTCGACCGTCCTGGCTCTGGCCTCGGGATCCATGTTACTCGACGAGTTGGATCCGGTTGCCGTTCCGCGTGATGTGCAGGTCGCGACCCATCGAGTAGCCCTCGTCTTCGGCGAGGTTCACGTAGGGTGCGTAGCCGGACATCTCCTGGTGGGCCGGAATGACGTGCTGCGGGTTCAACGCCTGCAGCATCTGGTAGTGTCCCTCGCGGTTGAGGTGGCCCGAAACGTGGATGTCGTCGTAGATCCGGGCGCCCTGCATGCCCAGGAGCTTTTCGGCCTGGTATCGCTGGCCTTCGTTCGTCGGCTCCGGAATGACCCGGGCGGAGAAGACGACCTTGTCGCCGTTCGATAGCTCGTAGGGGGTCTCGCCGCGGGCCATACGGGTGAGCATCGCACGCGGCTCGCCCTGGTGGCCGGTAACGACCGGCAGGAACTTGTCCTTGCCCTCGTTCATGATGCGCTTGAACGCGCGGTCGACGGACTTCCGGTGGCCGAACATCCCCAGGTCATCGGGGAAGTCGACGTAGCCCATCCGTTCGGCGGCGCCCGAGTAGTGTTCCATCGAGCGGCCGAGGAGGATCGGCTGTCGACCGATATCCTTGGCGAACTCGACGAGGCTGCTCACCCGCGAAATGTGGCTGGAGAACGTCGTCGCGACGATGCCGCCGTCGTAGTCCTCCATCGACTGCAGCGCGTCTTTGAGCTGGTGACGTGCGACCGATTCGCTCGGTGTCCGCCCCTCCTTTTGCGCGTTCGTCGTGTCCTCGATGTAGCAAAGGACGCCCTCGCCCTCGCGGCCGATCTCCCGGAACCGCTGCATGTCGATCGGATCCTCGAGGACCGGATCGTGGTCCAGGCGCTTGTCGAGGCCGTAGACGATCGACCCCTCCGGCGTGTGGAGGACGGGGTTGATCGCGTCGATGATCGAGTGGGTGACGTGGACGAACTCGAGTTCGAGGCCGTTGCCGATCTCCATCGACTCGCCGCCTTCCATCTTCTCGAGTTCGTTGTCGACGCCGAACTTCTCCTCGCCTTCGAGTTGGCCCTTGACGAGTTCGATCGTAAACGGCGAGGCCACGATCGGTGCGTCGTACCGATGGGCCAGTTTGGAGATGGCGCCGATGTGGTCCAGGTGGCCGTGGGTCGGCACGATGGCCTTCACGTCGCCCTCGAGTTCGCTCATCACGCGGTCGTCCGGAATGGCCCCCATGTCGATGAGGTCCAAACTGTGCATCCGTTCGGTCTCGACGTTGTCGTGGATGAGGACCTTCGACAGGTTCAGCCCCATGTCGAAGATCACCACGTCCTCGCCAGCCCGCACGGCCGTCATCTGCCGTCCGACTTCCTCGTAACCGCCAATTGTCGCAATTTCGATTTCCATTGTGGATCACTGAAAGCCCAGATGGGCCCGCTCAGTACTGAAATGCTCGGCCGACTGCTACCGCGACCCCGGCGTCTTGCAGCCGTCGCCCGCGAACGCAGATCACTCGACCGAGAGTTATGTAGCCAATAGCCCTCTTCTCCTATAAAGCACCTGATTGTGCGGTCATCTGGAACCGTCTTTCCCGCCAATCACCGTCCCAGGCGCGTTACCGTGCAAAAAGGTCGCCAGTCCGTCGAGGTCGAAGATGTGCGCGTCCCCTTCAAGTCCAAGGAGCGCCCGCACTTTCCCCGCCATGCCCCCAGTCACGTCAGTCGCCTCGCTTCCACCAAGAACCGTTTCGACGGTCTCGAAGGCCTCGATCCTCGGGATGACCTTCTTCTCTTCGTCCAGGACGCCTGGAACCGTCGTACACAGTCCCACTGCCCCAGCATCGAGATTCTCGGCGATCGACACGACCAGCTCGTCCCCGCTGACGATGGTCGCCCCTTTCTCCGCCGTAACGAATACGTCACCGTGCAGCACCGGGACGAACCCCTCTTCGAGCATTGCTTGGATACCTCCACCTGGCATTTCGACGTCCCCCGTCTCAGTTCGGTACCCGGCGGAGAACGGTCGCACTGGGAGTGCTGGAACGCCCGCTTCAGTCAGAGCGTCGAGGACCGCCTCGTTCAATCGCCCCATTGCAGCATGGATCTCCCGGATAGCCGCCGTATCGGTCGTCCCGTCGGTGAGCGAGACCCCGGCCGCTTCCGCTGCGGGGTGCCCGAAGGAGCCCCCGCCGTGAACGACGACGAGGTTCGACACTTCAGCCTCACCAATTGTCTTTGCAGCCGCTTCGAGCCGCTCCTGGGCGACCGTTTCCGGAGTGTCTTTCTCGGTGATGACACTCCCACCCAGTTTGAGGACGACTGTACGGCCACTTGCTTCTCCCGGAGTCGACGACCCGTTGTTTACAAACTCCGTCATGCCTCCCGACGCACCCCGTCAGTGTCGAGATCGGCGCGGAAGGATTTGACACACTCGGGGGAATAATCGAGGGCCGTAGTCGTCGCGTCGGTTTCGTCGAGTGCGACGATGCACCCGCCACCGCCGGCTCCCGTGAGCTTCGCACCCGTCGCACCTGCTTCCCGGGCCGACCACACCATCGCATCCAGCGAGCGCGAGGAGACCCCCAGGGCCGCCAGAAGGCCGTGATTGAAGTTCATCAACCGGCCGAGTTCCTCGATGTCCTCTGCTTCCAGTGCCGAGAGACCTTCCTCGACCAACTCCCCGATAGAGGACACCGTCTCGGACGCGAAGCCGTACTCCTCCCGGAGGGACCGCACTCCTGATACCAGGGCTCCCGTGTCACCCGCTCCGCCGTCGTAGCCGATGACAAAGGGTAGGTTCGGCGTGTCGATCTGCTCGCACTGATCGCCTTCGACCAGCACGGCCCCGCCCATAGCCGAACAGAACGTGTCCGCTCTGGATGCCTGTCCTTCTTGCACCGTGTGCTCGACCTGGTAGGCTCTATCGGCGATGTCGGCCTTGTCGAGGGTGACACCGACCGCTCGGCTCGCTGCGTCGATTGTTGCGACGACGACGGCGGCCGACGAGCCGAGGCCGGCGCCAAGCGGAATCGAACTCTCGATGCTGACGTCGAAGCCGGCGTCCGGGGCATCCGCTGCGTCCCGGGCTTGCTCGATGGCCTGGTCAACGTAGCCCATCGCGGCTTGGACGAGCCCTTCGCCGACGTCGACTTCCGGCGTATCACTCGTCGACCCGTCGTATTCGACCGTAAAGCCCTCCAGGCTGAGGTCCTCGGCGCTCACGCGGAGCCGTTCGTCGCTGCGTTTCTCGACGGTGACTGTCGCTCGCCGCTCGATTGCACACGGTACCGCCGGTTCGCCGTAGACGACGGCGTGTTCCCCGAATAGATAGACTTTGCCCGGGGCGCTCGAAGTTGCCATTATCCGAGGCACGAACTGCACCCTAAAAAACTCTCGTCGACCTAGATCTCGCTCTCCTGGAAGTCGTCCAGCCCGTAGGCGGGCTCCGCGCCGCGACGATCCAGGACTTCGTTGCCGAGCAGCCAGTACACGACCGACAAAGCGCGTCGACCCTTGTTGTTCGTCGGGATGACGAGGTCGACGTTGCTGGTCGCGTTGTTCGAGTCACACATCGCGATGACCGGGATGCCGACCGTGATGGCCTCCTTGACGGCCTGTGCGTCGCCGATCGGGTCGGTGACGACCAGCACGTCCGGCTCGATGTAACCCTCGTACTGCGGGTTCGTCAGCGTGCCCGGGATGAACCGGCCAGTCCGGGCGCGGGCGCCGACCGCTTCGGCGAACTTCTCCGCGGGGAACCGACCGTACTGCCGCGAAGACGTCACGAGAATTTGTTCGGGGTCGTAGTTCTCGAGGAAGTCCGCGGCGGTGCGGATCCGCTGATCGGTCTTGTTGACGTCCAGGACGTACAGGCCGTCGGTCCGGACCCGATGGATGAACCGCTCCATGTCTTTTGTCTTCTGCTGGGTGCCGATGTGGACACCGGCGCCGAGATACTCCTCGACGGGGATCAGCAGGTCGGGGTCGGCCGTCGCCGTGACGTCCTCGGTCTGTGCCTCCTCCTCTTCAGCCACGTCCTCGTCGTCTGCGGACTCGGGGGCTTCGAGGGAATTATCGTCTGATGTCTCGCGTTCGCTCATGATGTACCGTCGCCGATTCGAATGAGTTCGTTGAGTTTTGCGGTTCGCTCGCCGCCGACGACCCCGGTCTTGATGAACGGAGCGTCGGTCGCCACGGCGAGGTGTGCGATAGTGGCGTCCTCGGTTTCGCCGGACCGATGGGAGACGACCGGATCGTAACCCGCGTGCTGGGCCATTTCGATGGCGTCGACCGTGTCGCTGAGCGTGCCGATCTGGTTTGGCTTGATCAACACGCTGTTCGCAGCGTTCTGATCGATGCCCGTCTGGATGCGATCGGTGTTCGTCACGAAGAGGTCGTCGCCACAGATCAGGGTCTTGTCCCTGACCCGTTCGGTGAGTTCCGCAAAGCCCTCGAAGTCGTTCTCGTCGAGGGGGTCCTCCACGTAGACCAGATCGTACTCCGCGACCATCTCCGCGATGTACTCGATCTGCTCGGCGGTGGACTTGGCGTCCTCGCCGTAGTGGTACGCGCCGTCCTCGTAGAGTTCGGCGGCCGCAACGTCCAGGCCGAAACCGATCTCGAAGCCGACCTCGTCCGACACTGCCTCGGTCGCTTCCGCGACGACCTCGAAGGCTTCGTCTTCGGATGCTGCCGGGGCCCAGGCACCTTCGTCGCCTTTTGCGGGAGCGTACCCACGGTCCTGGAGCATCTCGCCGACTGTTTGGTGGACCTTCGCGTTCGCAAAGACGGCCTTTCGAACGCTCGGTGCGCCGACCGGCGCCGAGAGGAACTCCTGGATCGCCGTCGCTTCGGCGGCGTGTTCGCCACCGCCGATCACGTTCCCGAGTGGAATTGGGAACGAGCGGCCGCGAAACGCACCGCCGAGGTGCTGATAGAGGGGCGCGCCGACCACGTCGGCAGCTGCCTTGGCCGCGGCCATGCTGATGGCAACCGCGCTGTTGGCACCGATCTCGGAGAAGTCCTCCGTGCCGTCAGCGGCGTGGAGAACCTGATCGACTTCCCGTTGATCGCCGGCGAAGACCGATCCCTCAATCCGCGGCACCGCATGCTCGCGGGCCGCAGCGATGGCCTCCTCGACAGGCCGTTCGACTGCTTCGTGTTCGCCAGTCGAGGCGCCGCTCGGGGCGGCCGCACGACCGAAGCCGCCGGAGGCCGTGTGGACCTCGGCTTCGACGGTCTTGTTTCCCCGGGAGTCCAAGATCGGCCGGAGACTGACCGCTTCGATGAGGGTCATGTGTTATCCCGCCGGACCGTGAACGGAAGGACCGACTGGTCGTACTCCTCGGCCGCGATGAGGATTGGTTCGGTCTGATCGGTCTCGATCAGCACCGGTGCCCCATACGATATCTGCAGCGCCCTGGCGCCGAGGATTCGGGCCTTCTCGTACCGGTTGTAGTGTTGTTGGCTCGACATGTTACTGGTATGGGCTCACGACGTCGACCAGATCCTCGTGGGAGATGAGCATCCGGCGACAGCAATGTCGTTCGACACCAAGATCGTCCAGTACAGCTTCCGGGTCCTCGTCGCCGTCCAACGTGGCTGCGCGGGCCTGGTACTCTTCCCAGTGTTCGCCCACCGTGTTGCCGCACGTGAAACAGCGGACTGGGACCATCATGGATGAATCACCGGTAGGACTTCTGGTAGCGAGCCCGGGCGCCCGGGCCGCCCCACTTCTTGGGTTCGGGCTGCCGGACGTCGTTGACGAGGAGCGTCCGATCGAACTCCATGAAGGCGTCCCGCAGCTCGGCGTCGCCGTAGAACTCGACGAGTCCACGGGAGATGGCGGTCCGGACGGCGTCAGCCTGTCCGGCAAAGCCACCGCCCTCAACTGTCACGTCGATGTCGACTCCCTCTCGGAGGTCAGACTCGGCGATGCGGAACGGTTCCAGCATCTTGAGGCGTGACATTTCGGGCTCGACGAGCTCGATCGGTGTCGAGTTGATTCGCACACGACCCTCCCCATCGCTGACGGTCGCCCGTGCGATGGCCGTTTTCTTCTTTCCGCTCGTGTTAGTTACCATGTGACGTTCGCTCCGAGGTGTGCTGCCACCGAACCGAGGGTGACAAATCGGGTGGTCGAGAGACGATCGATCGAGGTGTCCGAAAGGACTTCTGCGTCCATGTCGTTCGGATTGCCGATGTAGACACGGACGTTCGAAAGCGCCTCGCGGCCCTTGTCCTGCTTGTACGGGAGCATGCCCCGGATCGTTCGCTTGAAGATCCGGTCCGGACGACGGGGATAGGCGGGGCCCCGATCGGAGCCCAGTTCCGCCCGATCCTCGTACTTCGAGAGGATGTCTTCGCGTCGGCCGGTGATGACGGTGTCCTCGGCGTTGACGACCGCGACGCGGTCGCCTGCGAGGGCCCGTTCGGCCACCTGGGTCGCAACTCGACCCATGACACAATCGCTTGCGTCGACGACCAGATCGGCGTCGAATTCGGCGAGACTCATGCGATCACCCGCATCTCTGACCCGTCGGGATTTTGTTCGAGTGCCTGTTCCAAGTCGAGGACTTCGCCGTCCGCGTGTTCGATCTTCTGTCTCGCGGACGTGGAGAAGTCGACCGCAGCGACGGTTACCGATTTCCGCAGCGCGCCTGAACCGAGCACCTTGCCCGGAACGACGACCGTCTCGTCCTCGCGTGCGTACCGTTCGATTCGACTCAAGTTGACCTCGGCGTGGGAGCGGCGCGGCTTCTCCAGCCGGCCGGCCACGTCCTGCCAAATGTCCGCGCCCGTCTCGCGGGCAACGGATTTGCATTCGGCGATGAGGCTGCTGAGTCTCGGACTTGTCTTGCTCATTACGGTGTGGAAAAGTGTGGTGAGTGCAGGGAGCAGGATTTGAACCTGCGAACCCCTACGGGACAGCGCCCTGAACGCTGCGCCTTTGGCCTGACTCGGCTACCCCTGCACGTGATTTCGCTCGCGATACCTGGTTGGAGCCGCCCCTTCAAACCCGTTTCGATCGGGCGTCGCAGTGCGGTCGCTCCCGGGGTCGGGAGGGCTCGCACTGGTGAAGGGATCGGCGTGTTCATCGTTACAGTTTGACTGCTTCTTCGAGTTCTTCGGCTCGATCGTACAGCGATCCGACGGCTCGGGAGACCAGCTCCGTGACCGACATCGATCCGTCCGTCTCGACGTGGAACACGAAGGCGTTTGCCACGTCCTCGACGGTGACGTCAGTGTCCGGATATCGGTTTCGCAGGTCGTTGTCGAAGGACTCGGTGGAGACCAACTCTCCGTCCTCCTCGATGACGCCGCGAACGATCTGCCGTTCGTCTTCGCCGTACTCGTCGGCCTCGCCCAGCTCTTTGACCCGCTGGAGGTGCCGGTAGCCGACCGCGATACCGCCCTGGTGTTTGGCATGGTCGCGACCACGGCCGAGCACCGCGTCGGCTTCGACTTCGAGCCGTTGCCCCTCCTTGAGGTCGATGATCGGGATCTCGGTTTCGGCCGGTTCGACCATCGGGTCCGAAGAGACCAGATCGCCGGAGTAGGCCGTTTCAGGGCCTTCGACGTCGAGGGCCAGGGTCACGACGTCCCCGTCCTCGAACTCCCCTTCCGCGGTGGTCAACGGGACCAGCCCCAGTCGGAGCGCGATCTGCTCGTCGAACATGACACTGGAGTTCTCGATGAACCGAACCGTATCGATCGAGAGCGTGGGCACGTCGGCCAGCATCGCTCGCCGGATGCCGTTTGCCAGGTCCGGCGTGATCCCCCGGACCAGGAATCGGGCTTTCCCGTCCTCGGATTCGATGAATTCGACCTCGAAGGAGTCAGCCATGTTAGAACCCTGAGTTCTTCGGTGCCCGGGTCCCGTCGTGGGGGATCGGGGTGACGTCCTCGATCCGACCGATTTCGAGGCCCGCTCGTGCGAGCGCTCGAATCGCGGCCTGTGCCCCGGGACCGGGGTTCTGTTGTTGATTGCCGCCGGGTCCACGTACGCGTACGTGAACGCCTTCGATACCTTGCTCCATCACGTTCTCCGCGATCTGCTCGGCCATCTGCATGGCCGCGTACGGGGAGGCCTCGTCTCGGTTCTGTTTCACGACTGCTCCACCACTCGACTTAGCCAGGGTCTCGGCCCCGGTCTGGTCGGTGATGGTCATGATCGTGTTGTTGAACGAGGCGTGGATGTGAGCGATACCCCACGTGGAATCCTCATTTGCCATATATGATCACTCCTGTGCGGCTGCACGCTCGGGGTGCAGTTCGTCCTCGAGGGGACTGTTCTCGTCGAAGGAGATGTGGTCTTCCTCGCCGACCTCGACCGTGTAGGACGGCATGGTAACACGCCGTCCCTCGATCGTAATGTGGCCGTGAGAAACGAACTGTCGCGCCTGGGAAACCGTGTTCGCCAGGCCCTTGCGGTAGACGACTGTCTGCAGTCGTCGTTCGAGGACGTCCGTCACGTCCAGTGACAGAACGTCGTCGAGGCCTTCGTCGGCGTCGAGGACGCCGATGCGCTTTAGGCGCTCGATGAACTCCTCGGACGATTCTTCCCCGACACGACCCAGCAGCCGTCGGGCCTCGCGACGATATTTGCGGAGCTCGGACTGTGCGCGCCAGAGCTCTTCCTTGTTCTTGAGGCCGTACCGGCCGATGAGGTCGCCTTCCTCGGCGATCCGCTCACCCTGGTAGGGGTGATTCGGCGTTTCGTAGAACTTGGTGTTTTCTCCTGGAAGTGCCATTATTCAGCTGCCTCCTCTTCTGCCTGTTCTTCTCGGATTTCCTCGACGTTGACGCCGATCGTCCCCTCGGTGCGGCCGGTGGACTTGGTCCGCTGTCCACGAACCTTCTGTCCACGCTCGTGGCGCACGCCGCGATAGGACCGGATCATCCGCATCCGGTTGATGTCCTCGTCGCGGGTGAGTTCCACGTCCGAACCGGTAAGATGTGTACTCTCGCCGGTGTAGAAGTCGTTCTGACGATTGGTGAGCCAGTCGGGAACCGTTTGATCGTAGTTCTCGACGGCCTCGACGACGTTTTCGATCGTATCGTCATCGAGGGTCCCGAACGTGGCCGTCCGATCGACGCCGGCCGTGTCCGAAATGACTCGGGCCGCTCGTCGCCCGATGCCTTTCAGTTCGATGAGGGCACGCTCGACGGATTTGGTTCCGTCAAGGTCGGTCTGTCCGATGCGGACGAAGTAACGGATCTCCTCGTCCGCCTCCTCTGTTTCTTCCGTGCTCATAGTTTTGGGATTCGAAAGCGTCGTGGCGGGGATTTGAACCCCGGAGGCTTACGCCACAGAGTTAGCAACCCTGCGCCTTGACCAGGCTAGGCTACCACGACGCGCATTTCGTATTGTCGCCCGTTTGGACTCGGGGCAGAACCCCTACAGTACCTGCATGAAGGAGTCTCTTCCACCATCACTTAAGCCCCTCGGATCGCCGTAGCAAAATCAGTCGTCGTCGGCCGAAACCGGACCGGGGATCGGCGCTTTGGTCTCCGCGTCTTCCTCGCTTTCCGCGTACGCCTCGTTTTCGACCCAGTTGCCGTCTTCGTCTTTCACCATGTACCCGCCGTAGTACGGAACGCGGTTCGCCACGGTCTCCTCGAAGGTCTGGGCGATCTCTTCGCGGGTCATTTCGCCCATCGACCGGAGGTCGTCGGTTCTGTTGAGACAGCCCTTGAGCCGGCCGTCCGGAGTGACCCGAACCCGGTGGCAGTTCTCGCAGAACTCCGTGTTCTCGACGGGATCGACGATCTCGACCATTCCGCCGTTGACCCAGTATCGGTTCCGGTGATGCATGTCCCTGACTTCAACCCTGTCGGCTTTCTCTTCGAGCCAGTTATGGACCCGCTCGATGTCGATCGCCCATTCGGGCTTGTTGACCAACTCCGGCATGAACTCGATGAGTTGCAGTCGAAGCCCGTCGTTCTCGCCCACGAACTCGACCATGTCCTCGACGTGCGGCGCGGTCCGCTCGAAGACGACCATGTTCAACTTGACCGGCGTGAGGCCGGCATCGACGGCTGCCCTGACCCCTTCGAGCACCCGCTCGTAGGCCCCGCTCTTGGTAATCTCCTTGAACGCCTCGGCGTCAAGGGCGTCCTGGGAAACGTTCACCCGTTCGAGCCCGGCTGCTTTCAGGTCCTCAGCCCGGTCCGGAAGAAAGGTCCCGTTAGTCGTCAGGGATGGCTTCATCCCTGAGGGAACCCGGCGGATAATCTCCTCGAGGTCGTCCCGAAGCATTGGCTCTCCGCCAGTGAACTTCACCTTCTCGATCCCGTAGTCATCGACGACTTCGAGGAACCGGACGACGTCCTCGGTCCCCATTTCGTTGTCTTGGGGGTCCATCGGGCCACGGGTATCGCCCAATCCCTCGTTATGACAGTAAACGCAGTCGAAGTTACAACGATCGGTCAGGGAAACTCGCACCTGGGAAACTTCCCGACCGAAATCGTCCTCCAGCATGTCCCACAATCGAACCCGTATGAACTTAACCTCGTGGGTAGACCACGGATCGAGTAACCATTTGTGGTTACGCCTTTGGGGGCAGTTTTCGCCGACAGGGGGTCATCTGAGCGGTTCGGAGCCGGGTCAGGACGGTACCGAAGCCGCACTTTTTCGTTATTATATTCCGACACATCGTCCCAGTTTTCGGACATCCGACGCGCTGGTCACAGTCTTGCAGACAACGTAGAACCTGATACGAGCAAACACAACCCTTATTCACGGTTCTGGCATATCCCGGGGCATGCAGGAAGCCGACGTTCGGGAGATTCTGTCGGGGATCGAGGACCCCGACCTCGGTACTGATATCGTGTCCGAAAACCTCCTTACAGGGATCGACCTGGACGGCGACGCCGTCACGGTCGGTCTGGCTCTCGAGGCCGTCGGCTCACCGACGGAAGAAAGCATTCGGACGTCCGTTCGGGAGGCCTTGGAGGCAGAAGGGCTCACAGTCACCGTGGAAACGGGAACCGATGACGAGGGGTCGGCCGGCGTCGGCGTGGAAAACGTGGGGCCGGAGACCGAGGAGTCGGCGGCACCGCTTCCCGGAGTCTCAAACGTCATCGCCGTTGCCTCGGGCAAAGGCGGGGTCGGGAAGAGTACGGTGTCGGTGAACCTCGCGGCTGGCCTCGCTGACGCCGGCGCGAAGGTCGCGATTTTCGACGCCGACATGTACGGGCCGAACGTGCCCCGGATGCTCAACGTCGAGGAACAACCACGCGCCACTGATGACGAGAAAATCGTCCCCGTCGAGTCCCACGGACTGAAGGTCATGAGTATCGGCCTCATGCTCGGCGAGGACGACCCGGTCATCTGGCGTGGCGCGATGGTACACAACACGCTCACACAACTCATCGATGACGTCCAGTGGGGGGACCTGGACTACCTCGTCATCGACCTCCCACCAGGAACGGGGGACACGCAACTCACGCTTCTCCAGTCGATTCCGATCACCGGTTCGGTCGTCGTGACCACGCCCCAGGACGTCGCACTGGAAGACGCTCGTCGGGGCCTCCAGATGTTCGCGGAGCACGACACTCCGGTTCTCGGCATCGTCGAGAACATGAGCACGTTCGTCTGTCCGGACTGTGGCTCCGAGCATGACATCTTCGGCAAAGGCGGTGGCCAGCGGTTCGCAGAAGAAAAGAACATGCCGTTCTTGGGCTCCATCCCGATCGACCCGGCGATTCGAAGTGGCGGCGACGAAGGGGCACCGATCGTGATGGACGGGGACGGGTCGGCGTCCGAGGCCTTCCAGAGTGTCGTTGACACGACCGCAGATATGGTCGGCATCTTGAACCGACGGAAGCGCGGACAGTAACCATGGGATACTCGCCGGACGAAAAACGCGCCGTCCTCAGGGCGGTGGCAGCGGACCTGCGGGGCCCAGCGGCCGATTCCGAGGCCGAGCAGCTCGCGGCGACCGTCCAGCGAGTGAGCGACCTCTACGATCCAAGCGAGGACCGGACCCCGGAAGGGATATTCCGGGACATGTCACATCTGTTTCAGGCCGTCGGATCAGCGGATCGTTGAGGTCGGTAACTCGACAGAAACCGGTGGGTAACTGGGATATTCTTCATGATTAATGAGCTTTAACCAAAGGCAAACCGTTTAGTTTCCGCTCCCGCTACATTGGGAGTAACGGTCCGCGTGGACCAGAGCTTACTATGACTCAGGACGAACTCATCTGGCGAATCGCAGGCGGTTCCGGCGACGGGATCGACTCGACGAGCCAGAACTTCACAAAGGCGCTGATGCGACACGGGCTGCACGTATACACGCACCGCTCCTACCCGTCCCGCATCCGCGGCGGTCACACGTACGTCGAAGTACGAGCCAGCGACAACCCCATCACCTCGAAAGGCGACGGCTTCAACTTCCTCCTGGCGCTCGGGGACAGTTTCGGTCGCAATCCCTCGGAGGGCGCTGTCTACGGTGACGAAGAGGTCAAGCCGCTTTTCGAAAACCTGGATGACCTCAACGAAGGCGGGGTCATCATTTACGACACCGGCGTCATCGACCAAGAGGAGACTGAGGAACTGGACGAGCGTGCCGAAGAGAACGATTGGCACGTGTATCCGGTCGACCTCATCTCCATCGCCCGCGAGCACGGCCGTGACGTGATGCGCAACACGGCGGGCGTCGGCGTGACGGCTGCCCTCCTCGACATGCCGCTCGACCCGATCGAGGAACTGATGAACGAGGCCATGGGCGGGGACATCCTCGAAGCCAACCTATCGGTCCTCTCGGACGGTTACGAGATGGCAAAAGAGGAGTTCGACATAGACCACAACGTCACTCTCCCCGAGAACGACCACGAGGAGGAGCAGGTCTTCCTCTCTGGCAGTCACGGGATTTCTTACGGCGCCATCGACGCCGGCTGTCGGTTCGTTTCGGGTTATCCCATGACCCCGTGGACGGACGTGTTCACGATCATGTCCCGCGAACTGGAGGACATGGGCGGGGTCGCCGAACAGGTCGAAGACGAAATCGCCGCGTCGATGATGGCGATCGGTGCCAGCCACGCCGGCGCGAAGGCTCTCACCGGCTCCTCCGGCGGCGGATTCTCGCTGATGTCCGAATCGATCGGGCTCGCCGAGATGACCGAAACGCCACTCGTGATGGTCGAAGCCCAGCGGGCCGGTCCCTCCACCGGGATGCCGACCAAAACCGAGCAGGCCGACCTGGAATTCGTCCTGGAGACGAGCCAGGGTGACACCTCTCGGCTGGTGTTCGCACCGGGCAACGTCAAGGAAACCTACGAGCAGACCCGGCTGGCCTTCGAACTGGCGTACGAATACCAGATGCCGGCGATCGTTCTCTACGACGATCAGCTCACGGGCGAGTTCCGCAGCGTCCCACGCAGCTTCTTCGATCGCGAGCCGGACCCCGATCTGGGAACGGTAACAACCGAGGAAGCCCTGGAGGAACTACCCCACGACGTCGGTGGGCGCTACGAACGCTACGCCACCGACAACGACGACGTGGTGAACCTGAGATCCCTGCCGGGACAGCGAGGAGGTCGCTTCCTCGCGACGGGCAACGAGCACTGGCCCGACGGGCAGATCGCCGAGGACACGCAGAACCGCATCAAACAGGTCGACCATCGCGTCGAAAAGGTCCAGCGCGTGCGCGAGGAACTGGCCGAGAAGCCCTCGCCGAACACGTTCGAAGGCGACGAAGACGCGGACGTCGCGCTCTTGACCTGGGGATCCCAGAAAGGGGTCGTCGAAGAGGCCGTTCGACGCCTGAACGAGCAGGGTGTCGCCGTCAAGTCCCTCTCGGTGAGCCAGATGGCACCGCTCCGACGCGAGGAAATCGCGTCCTTCCTCGAAGGGGTCTCGAAGGCCCTCGTCGTGGAGATGAACGCGACCGAGCAGTTCAAAGGCGTCATCCAGAAGGAGTTCGGCGACTACGGCGACCTGCTCGGCAGCTTCCTGAAGTACAACGGCGAGCCGTTCGAACCGAACGAAATCATGGAAGCAGTCGAGATTACGATGGACGGCGAGGGTGGAGCCACGTCGTCTGAAACCACGCTTCGGCTCCCGCGAGGTGATCGAACATGAACGCATTCGACGCGATAGACTCCGGCGAGGAGGTCTCGAAAGACGATTTCACACCCCAGGTAGAGCCCCAGCCGACCTGGTGTCCGGGCTGTGGGGACTTCTCGGTCCTTCGCTCGCTCAAGGGTGCGATGGCCGAACTCGGCCGCGACCCGGAGGAGATCCTACTCGTCACCGGGATCGGCTGCTCGGGGAAGCTCAACAGCTACTTCGACAGCTACGGGTTCCACGCGGTGCACGGCCGAACGCTGCCCCTGGGTCGGGCCGCGAAGATGGCCAACCACGACCTCGAGGTCGTGGCCGCCGGCGGTGACGGAGACGGCTACGGCATCGGTGGGAACCACTTCACCCACACCGCCCGGGAGAACCACGACATGACCTACATCGTGTTCAACAACGAGGTCTTCGGGCTGACCAAGGGCCAGTCCTCGCCGACGAGTCCGAAAGGACACAAGTCGAAGACCCAACTCAAGGGCGTCGCGAAGGATCCGGTTCGACCGCTCTCCCTGGCGCTGTCAGGCGGGGCGTCCTACATCGCTCGGACGGCCGCGACAAATCCGAACCAGGCCCAGGAAATTCTCGTCGAGGCCATCGAACACGACGGCTTCGCTCACGTCGATTTCCTGACCCAGTGTCCGACCTGGAACAAGGACGCCGGGGAGTACGTCCCGTACGTCGACGTGCAGGAGTCCGACGAGTACGACTTCGACGTCTCGGATCGGCGTGAAGCCGCCGAGATGATGCACGAAACCGAGCGGGCCCTCTACGATGGTACCGTCCTCACCGGTCGGTACTACATCGAGGAAGACCGCCGGACGTACCAGGAAGAAAAACAGCATCGCGGTGAGATGCCGGAGACGCCCCTCGCGGAGCGATACTTCGATGAGGACTACGAGTGGGAGCGGTCCTTCGAGCGTCTGGACCGCCACACGTAGGCTGTAACACACGGCCCGACTGACTTCTTTTTCACCTATCGAGAACACTTTACAGATTCGGAAGGTATTTTTTCAGCCATCCCAAAGGAATCTTCGTGAACGACGAGTCGACTGCGGATCAAATACTTGGGGCTCTGGAGACTGACGCCAAAGCCTCCTACGGCGAAATTGCGGACACTGTCGGCGTCTCGAAGCCGACGGTCAGGAAGTACGTCTCGAAACTGGAGGAAGACGGTGTCATCGTCGGCTATTCAGCGGACGTCGATCCGAAGAAACTCTCTTCGACCTCGATTGCCTTTGTCGGCCTGGATGTCAAAAGCGAATGCTACGTCGAGGCCATTCAGGCACTGAAGGACCTCTCCTCGGTTCGAACGCTGTATACGTCAAGCGGTGATCACATGCTGATGGCTGAGATGCGGGCCGCGGACGGCGACGCCCTGGCCAAGCAGATTCAGGAAGAGGTAATGACGATCACGGGCGTCGAAGAGGCCCATCCGACCTTTCTGCAAGAACGCCTGAAGTAATCGGTTGCGAGTAGCCGCTCCGATAGATCAGCAAGACCGATTCCAGTTGCCGATTCGCCGCTATTCCTCAGTAAGCGACAGACCTGGATGCCAGTAATCGACGCCAGCGGCTGCTTTCTCCCGGTCCATTTTCGCGAGTAGTTTCACCGCCAGGGTTGCGGTTTCGGCGGCCCTGGCGTCCCCTTCGGTCTGGAACTCTCCAGTGACGCGATTCGCGTACACCGAGCAGATTGCACCGGTCCGCAGCCCGTAGATGGAACCGAGGGTCAAGAGAACGCTGGCTTCCATCTCGATGTTTCTCACGTTAGCCTCCTGGAGTTCTTCAATCAGTTTCTCGCTGCCCGCGGCTTCGAATCCCCCGAATCCGGGGCGGCCCTGGCCAGCATAGAAGCTGTCCGCGCTCATCGTCACGCCCACGTGATAGTCATAGCCCAGTCGCTCTGCTGCCGCGATGAGTGCGCCCGTGACCTCCCGGTCGGCCACGGCCGGATAGTCCTCGCGAACGTACTCGCTGCTCGTGCCTTCCTGCCGAACCGCACCGCTCGTGATGACCAGATCACCGATCTCCATGTCGGGTTGAATGGCCCCGGTCGAGCCCACCCGAATGAGAGTATCAGCCCCGATCCTGGCGAGTTCCTCGACGGCAATCGCGGCTGAGGGGCTGCCGATCCCAGTCGAAGTCGCCGAAATCGGGGTTTGGTCCGTTCGGCCGGTGACGGTACGATACTCCCGATGCCTGGCTCGTTCCTCGGCTTCGTCCCAGAAATCGGCTATGGTGTCGATCCGATCCGGATCGCCCGGCAAAAGGACCGCAGGGGCCACGTCTTCTGGCCCCACTCCGATGTGATACTGGAGTTCGTCGCTCGGGTCCTCGCTGTCGCCAGTCATGTCCCCCTTATAGAGCAGCGGAGTCAAAACCCTTGGCCTGAATTTGGCGCTACGGCTCGTGGTTTTCGACCTGGTCCCCCGAAAATGCGTGGGGGAGCAACGCTGCTAATTGATGGGCCTCTGGTCCCTCATCGCCCTCGACGATCACGGTGAACTCCTCACCCGCGAATTCCGCGAGGGTCTGTCGGCACATTCCACACGGTGTGACTCCGTCTTCGGCCGCCGAAGCAACTGCAATCCGGTCGAAATCGCGATGGCCCTCCATCATCGCCCTGGCGAGGGCGACTTCCTCGGCGTGCAGACTGTTCGAGAAATTCGCGATTTCGATGTTCGCGCCCGTGAAGACGGTGCCATCAGCCGTTTCGAGTGCCGCCCCGACGGCGTACTCCGAGTATGGGACATAAGCCTTCGAAAGAGCGTCCCGAGCGGCCGCGAGGAGTTCGTCCATGCCAGTGGGGTCGGGCCCCAGGGTGAAAAATTACTCCTCGCCGGACTCGTAATGGTCCCCGGCAGCGGCCGGGAGCCGGGTGTGTCCCACCAGTGCCAGTACGACGACGACCGTGATGTAGGGAATCGTCCGAACCAGCGACTGGGGAATCGCGAAGACGTCCCCGACCTGGAGTGCGATCTGGACGGCCTCGAGGCCAGCGAAAAGCAGGGTCGCGAGCATCGCCCCGATCGGGTTGTAGTTCCCGAAGAGGTACGCGACGATCGCGATGAACCCTTTCCCGTTGACCATGGTCGCGCCGTTGCCGATGAACTGACCAAGGGACAGCGACAGTGCTGCACCCCCGATACCGGAGAGGACGCCGGAAAGGAGGACTGCGGCGTAGCGAACGCGACTGACACTCACGCCGGCAGTGTCCAGTGCCTTCGGGTTCTCGCCGCTCGCGATGACCCACCGACCGAACGCGGTCCGGTTGAGGGTGTACCACGAGGCGGCCACGGCGATGAACATGAGATACACGATCGGCGAGGCCGAAAAGAGGGCCCCGAAGAACGGGATGTCCGCCAGGACTGGAATCGTGAAGGATTGCAAGGAGCTCACGCTCTCGGTATTTGGCCCGTTGTAGATCACCTGTGAGAGGAACGGGGCCAGGCCGAGGGCGATCAACCAGACCGCCAGGCCCGCGATGATCTGGTCGGCCTTGTACTCGATACAGACCACGCCGAAGAGACCGGACAGGAGCGTGGACGCGAGAACGCCAGTCCCCATCCCGATCCAGACGTTGCCCGTGACGTCCGTAGCATAGACGCCGAAGAAGGCCGCGATGATCAACAGCCCTTCCAGGCCGATGTTGATGACCCCGCTTTTCTCCGCGAAGATGCCGCCCAGCGCCGCAAAGGCAATCGGCACCGAAAGTCGGAGCGCCGAGGCTAACGTACTTTTGTCGGTGAGGATGTCAAAGAGTGCCCCGAGACTCGATTCGGGGTTGAAGACGCCGACAAGGCCGATAAACGCCAGGAAGAGCACCGTGGCGAGCGCGACGTACGCCCGGATACCTAACTCGTGGAACGTGCTGACCGCCGATCGAAGCGAACTCTCACTCATCGTCTGTCACCTCATCGTACCCGTTCAGCTGACTGTCCGGAATGATGCGAGCCCCAAACATCCGGAAGAACTCCGGCATCGCGACGAAGAGAATGATGAGTCCCCGCAGGACCCCGACGAGCTCCGGAGGAACGTCGGTCCCCACGTCGACGACAATGGAGCCGCTCTTGAGAACCCCAAACAGGAGTCCTGCGAAGCCGACGCCGATGGGGTTGTTGCCTGCCAGGATCGAGACGGTGATGCCGTCGAAGCCGTAGCTCGGCACGCCGACTTGGAAGTTTCCGAGGATCATGAGGACGTAGACGGCCCCGCCGATCCCGGCTAGGGCACCAGACAGCACCATCCCGGAGAGAATCGTCCGTTCCGCGTTCACGCCGCCGTACTCCGCGGCGTCCGGTTGGATGCCGCTGGTGCGGATGTCATAGCCCAGCGAGGTGTGATTCAGCAGATACCAGATCGCGACCAACGAGACGATGGCGAACAGGAGCGCCAGCACCGAGAAGTCCTGGCGGGCCGCGAAGATAAAACTCGGGAAGGTCGCGTGATCCGGTAACGCCACCGTCTGGTTCGCGAAACTGTTCGGGTCCTTGAAGTGTGTCGAAACGAGGTAGAGGGCCGTCGAGGTGGCGACGAAGTTCAGCATAATCGTCGTGATCACCTCGTTTGCCTCCAGGTAGGCCAGTAACGCGCCTGGGATTGCTGCGAAGGCGCCACCGGCCAAGCCACCCACGAGCAACCCGAGGGTCAAAAGGACGATCGTTCCGACGGGCCCGGTGATGTGGGGGGCGATTGGCAACAGCACGAGTGCGGTCGCAAGGGCGCCAACGACCAGTTGCCCCTGTGCGCCAATGTTGAAGATGCCGGCCCGGAACGCGATGGCGACTGCGACACCCGCAAACAGGAGCACTGTGGTTTCGGCCATCGTGTTGGCGAACTGGCCGTTTAGCGGATCGAATCCGGGTCGGATGATCCAGGCGAACTCGCCCTGGAGCGGCCTGAAGGCCGGATTGAGGGGGTCACCGAAGGCCCCGAGGAAGAGCTTATCGAAGATCGTGAGGGGGTTGTAGGCGAAGCCGATTCCGAAAACCGACATCGCCGGCTGGCCGTTCTCCGCGAGGAGGCCCGCGAAGAGAATGAGAACCGTCCCGACTAGCATCGAGAGGAAGAGTGCGGCGAGGCTGATCAGGAGCCGTTCGGTCCCCGAGGCTCCCCGAAGCCGGACAAAGAGATCGACCAATCGATCCGGGGCTTTCATGGGGTCACCTCCGTCGAATCGAGGGCCCGATCCTCGGCCTCGAAGCTCGAGGGGGTCTCGCCGGCCATCAGAAGCCCCAGTTCCTCGTCAGTTACCGCCTCCGGATCGACCACGGCGACGAGTTCGCCTTCGTACATCACCGCGAGCCGGTCCGATAGGGCCTGCACCTCGTCGAGTTTCGAGGAAATCAGCAGGACACCGGTCCCTTCCGTTCGAAGTTCGATCAGGCGGTCGTGGATGTATTCGGTCGATCCCACGTCGACACCTCGAGTCGGATGGGTCGCAAGCATGAGCCGGGGATCCCGCTGGAACTCCCGGCCGACGATGAATTTCTGTTGATTGCCGCCGGACAGCGAGACGGCGGTTACGTCAGTATTGGCCGGTCGAACGTCGAACTCCTCCACGATCGTGTCGGCGTGGTCCTGGGCCGATTCCCAATCGATCTGACCGTTGGTGCCGTACGGCTTGGAGTGTTGACTGCCGAGGATCCCGTTCTCGACAAGGTCGAAGTCCATGACCAGCCCCCGTTCCTGTCGATCTTCGGGGATGTAGGCCATGCCGTTTTTGATGCGTTTCAAGCGGCTCCAGTCAGTGATCGACTCCTCGCCCAGGCGTATCTGGCCCGCTTCTGCCGTGCGCAGGCCACTGATCGCTTCGACGAGTTCTGCCTGTCCGTTCCCGTCGACGCCCGCGATACCCAGGATTTCCCCGTCCCGGACGGTTAGCGAGAGGTTTTTGACCGCGGTAACCCCCCGATCGTTTTCGACGGTCAGATCGGAGACATCGAGAATCGGTTGCCCGGGATTCGCCGGGGGCTTCTCGACCTCCATGAGGACCTCTCGGCCCACCATCATTTCGGCCAGGGATTCGCGATCTGCCCCTGCGGCGTCGGTGGTACCGACGTTTCGTCCGTCTCGCAGGACGGTGATCTCGTCGGCGGCCTCCATCGCTTCGCCGAGTTTGTGGGTGATGAAAATGATCGTCTTGCCCTGATCGGTCAACTCCTCGAAAACTGCAAAGAGGTCCTCGACCTCTTGGGGAGTCAAGACGGCCGTCGGTTCGTCCATGATGAGGATCTCGGCCCCCCGGTACAGTGCCTTCAGAATCTCGACGCGCTGGCGGACGCCGACGCTCACGTCCTCGATGGCGGCGTCCGGATCGACATCGAAACCGTATCGATCCCGGAGTTCGACGACGGCCTCTCTGGCCGCGTCCTCGTCGACCACCAGCCCGCCCCACTTCCGTGGTTCGTTCCCCAGGACGATGTTTTCGGTCACCGTCATGGGATCGACGAGCATGAAGTGCTGGTGGATCATGCCGATGCCGGCGTCGATGGCTTCGCGGGGCGAACCGAAGTCCCGTGGCTCTCCGGTAACGCTAACCGTGCCACTGGTCGGCTGGTACAGCCCGTACAGCACGTTCATCAGCGTCGTTTTTCCGGCCCCGTTCTCGCCGAGCAGGGCATGGACCGACCCTCGCTCGACCGTCAGGTCTACGTCGTCGTTTGCGAGCACGCCGGGGAACCGCTTGGTGATCCCCGACAACCGCACGGCTGGGTCCATTGTGGCCCTGATTAGGCGTTTTCGGGGTCTGTCGGGACGGAGACGTCCCCGGCGATGATCGACTCTCGGGTGGCCGCGATCTCGTCTTTGACCGACTGCGGGATCTCGGACCCGAGCTGATCGCCGTACACCGCTTCGACGCCGTCGTTGTCGAGGCCGAGTGTCGTCGTCCCGGACTCGAACTCCTCGTTGACGACGTCCTCGACGCCAGTGTAGACGGCCGTGTCAACGCGCTTGACCATGCTCGCGAGGATCACGTCGGCGTAGCTATCTTTGGTGATGGACTGGTCGCGGTCCACGCCGATCGCAAACCGCCCCTGACCCTGGGCCGCTTCGAACACGCCGGTCCCAGTGTTACCGGAGGCGTGGTAGACGACGTCGGCTCCGTTCTCGTACATCGAAATCGCGGTTTCTTCGCCCGTGGAGGGCTCGTTGAACGACCCGACGTAGGAGGACTGGACCTCGATCTCGGAGTCGATCGACTTCGCACCGGCAATGAAGCCGGCCTCGAACTTCTTGATGAGACCGGATTCGACGCCGCCCACGAACCCGACTCGCTTCGCGTCGGTATTGGTGGAGCCCGCGCCCGCGCTGAAGTCCTGGGTCGTCATCAGTCCGGCGAGCTGCCCGACCAGATAGGACCCTTCGTGCTCACGGAACACGTAGGACGCGACGTTATCCCCTTCGACGACGCTGTCGACGATCATGAACTTCTGATCGGGGAAGTCCGGTGCCGTCTGGGACAACGCGTCCGCCTGGAGGAACCCGATCGTCGGAATCAGGTCGTAGTTCGGGTCGGTCGACTCCGCGAACTGCGACTGATAATTACCGAACTGTGAGACTTCGTCCGGCTGGGCCTCGTCGTACGCGACGTTGAAGTCTTCCTCGGCCTGGATGATCCCCTGCTGGGCCTGGTCGTTGAACGAACCATCGCCCAGTCCACCTGTTGCATATACCATGCCGACGTTGGTGACGTCCTCGCCGCCACCGCCGCCCCCACCAGAACAGCCAGCGAGTGCCGTCAGGGAAGTTGCGCCGATGCCACCGGCCACCTTAAGAAACGTTCGCCGATCGAAGGTACCCATATGTCTGTGGCACGCGGGCTAAGAAATAAAAGCGTCGAATAATCGTCCAGGATCGGGCAACGAGTCGAGTTAGGCGCCGATCGAATCGATCGCAGCTTCGATATCCGACCGCACCGCCGCCACCAGTTCGTCGACTGCATCGCTCTCCGCGTACAATCTGACGTACGGTTCAGTGCCGCTCGGACGCACCAGGGCCCAGGAACCGTCGTCGAATGAAAGCCTAACGCCGTATTCGGTCGAGGCCGAGGCCTCAGGGAACGAGTCGGGAAGTCGATCCGCGAGATCTGCCATGACCGGCTCTTTCCGGTCCTCTTCGCACTCGACACTCACCTTTCGGTACGGTCGCTCGTTGATCGGCTCCCTGAGGGCGTCCAGACTTCCAGCCGATGCGACGAGCAGCGAGAGCAACCCCGCGCTCGCGATGCCGTCGATCCACAAGCCGAGTTCCGGATGAATGTGCTTCCACGGCTCCGCGGCAAAGACGACGGTCCCTGCCGAGGATTCGACCGCCTCGATCCCCTCGTGAAGCGCTCCGAGTCGAACCCGGTCCACTTCGCCGCCGGCGGCCTCGACCCGCTGGTCGATTCGGCCCGAGGCGTTCGGTGTCGTCACGACGACCGGATCTGCCACGTCCGTCGTGCGAACGTAGTACTCCGCGAGGATGGCGACGACCGTGTCCTCGTGGACGACCTCGCCGTCACCGTCGACCAGGACGACTCTGTCAGCGTCGCCGTCGTGGGCGATACCGAACTGTGAACGGTGATCCGCGACGAACGACCGGAACTCTGTGAGGGTTTCCGGTGTCGGTTTGCTCGGTCGACCCGGGAAAAAGCCGTCCACGGTACCGTTGATCGACACTACGTTGGCGCCCAGGGCATTCAGGACTTGGGGCGTGCCGAGACTGGCCATCCCGTTGCCACAATCGACTGCAATGCTTACCCCTTCGAGGGGCTCCTCCGAATCGAGGGCCGTTCCCGGGCCAACGGGGTGGTCGGCCGTGAGCGAGCGACCGGCCAAAAATTCGCCGATCGCGTCCCTGTACTCCCCGAGGATCTCCTCTTCTTCGTTTTCACCCCATTCGTTCCACGGGGCCGGTTCAGTGCCACCGGCGATCCGGTCGGAGACCTCCAACTCCGCGTTGCGATCGAACTCCGTGCCGTCTTTGAAGAGTTTGATCCCGTTGTCTTCCGGCGGATTGTGGGAGGCGGTCACCTGAACGCCGTAGCGACCCCGGGAGGCAAAGGCGAGTGCCGGCGTGGGTGCAATGCCGATGTCACTCACCGTCGAGCCTGCACTCTCGAGGCCCGCTCGGAGTGCCGATAACAGTGTGCTCCCGGTGACCCGTCCGTCTCTTGCCACCACGACTTCTCGGCCTGGTTTCCCGACAGCCTGTCCGACGTGTAAGGCCAGTTCCGGGGTCACTTCGTCCTCAGCCCGTCCCCGAATCCCGGCCGTTCCGAAGAGGTCCATACAGCCGGTTGCCCTCGAAGGTAGTATATAGTGTCGAAACCGGCGTGCCTACAGTTCGACACTGCTCGGAAGAAGACTCTCTGACTCGCGCAGATCGCCCGCTTTCGTGTAAACGAGTAACGTGTCCAGTTCGGCGGTACGAATGGGATTCCCCTTCGTGAAGAACTGGACCCGGTATTTCGGCGAGCCCTCGACGGCCGAGCCACGACGCTTCGCCGCGGCGAGGAACTCGAATATCTCCTTTGCCCGGACGTTCAGCTCACAGATGAAATCGCCCGTGAGCCGGTTGGTTACGGCCAGCACGCCGTCCGGATCCGGTTTTTCGAAGTCACTGGTGAGCCGCAGGGACAACTCGATATCCTCCTCGGAAAGCGGTTGACCGTCGGCGCCTTGGAACGCCGAGCGGAGTTCCGCGGCGGACCCGTCGAAGTCGAGTCGGAGTGTGGGGAGCGGCGCGGTCGCTGCTCCCTGCTCCGGCTCGACGTGCCGCGTTTCGAGGCTGAACTCCTCTCGACGCATTAATAGAGTGTTCGTGTTCATGGGAAATGAACGTGACGGCGTGGGCGACGCGTGTGGGTGGTTTTATGCAGGCTGCCGTTATGGGTAGGAGTATACTAATGCGCGGGATACAGGACGGGAACGACGACGCCCGCCCGCAATTTTCGTCCCGGCTCGAGGCAATTCAGTGGCGACTGTCACAGATCGCTGCGGTCATCTCCGGATCGTCGATGGACCTCGAGCCCTACGAGTATGCCAACCACGGTCCGCTTGCGACCTTTTCGGGACTGGAAGGCTTCGACGAGGTAACGCGGTACTGGGTGAATGCTCCCTTTGCCTTCGTGGTGATTCTCCACGATCCGGAGCAGAATCAGCACCGGTACGTCGTCGTCGAACCGGACCTGACGCAGTTCGAATCTGAGTTGCTGGAACAGGTGTTCACTGATAGCCGAGAATCGCTGATCTTCCGCGCTGACTCTGATCCCGAGGATCCCGAGGCGACGATCACCGAACACCTCCTCGATCTGCTCGGCCAGTACGGTGTGGAGGTTTCCACCAATACCGTCTATCGACTGTTTTACTACCTTTATCGGGCCTTCGAGGGCTTCGACAAGATAGACGCGCTCATGCGGGACCCCCACATCGAGGACATCTCGTGTGACGGGTACGACCTGCCGATCTTCGTCTATCACGACACCTACACCGACATTCGCACGAACAAGTCCTTCGGGGAGGAGGAACTCGACGACTTCGTCATCAAACTCGCTCAGCGTTCGGGCCAGCACATCTCGATCGGCGACCCGGTGACTGATGCTACTCTCTCGGACGGGAGCCGTGGCGAGTTGGCCCTCGGTCGGGAAGTCACCCCTCGCGGGTCCGCGTTCACGATCCGCAAATACGCTGAAGAGCCGTTCACACCTGCCACGTTGATCGATTTCGAGACGTTCAGCCTGGACCAGATGGCCTACCTCTGGCTGGCTATCGAGAGCAACAAGTCCTTGATTTTCGCCGGCGGAACGGCCTCCGGCAAGACGACCTCGATGAACGCCGTCTCGATGTTCGTGCCGCCAAACGCGAAGGTCGTCACGATCGAAGACACTCGGGAACTGACCCTGTATCACGAAAACTGGCTCTCCTCGCTCACCAGGGAGAGTCTGGGCGAAGGCGAGGACATTTCGATGTACGATCTGCTGCGCTCCTCGCTGCGCCATCGTCCCGAGTACATCGTCGTCGGTGAGGTTCGTGGGCGGGAAGCGATGACGCTCTTCCAGGCGATGAACACTGGCCACACCACCTTCTCCACGATGCACGCCGACAGCGTGCAGACCGTGATCAATCGTCTGGAGAACGAACCGATCAACGTCCCCCGGGCGATGATCCAGTCACTCGACGTGTTGTCGGTGCAGACGTTGACCTACGTCGGGGACGAACGCGTCCGGCGGACAAACGTCATCGCGGAGATCGAGGGCATCGACCAGCGGACCGGCGATCTCGACTACTCGGTGGCCTTCGAGTACGATCCGGAGACGGACTCGTTCTCGCAGTTCGATAGCATCGTCCTCGAGGAGATCCGCGAGGATCGGGGCTGGAGTCGCTCTGAACTCCTGCGGGAGTTTCGGGACCGAAAACGGGTCCTGCAGTACCTCCTGGAACATGACGTGCGGGATTACCGTCGCTTCACCGCGCTGATTAACGATTACTACGCCGACAAGGAGGCCGTCATCGACCGGATTTCGGGCCAGATCGACAGTTCGATCGGTGAAACGGAGCTGACCCAACCGCGTGAAGACGACAGCCAAGTCGGGTGAGTCCGGTGTTAGAATACGTCCCTCTGGCTCTCTTCGGCCTTTTGCTCGCCCTGACCGGTCTGACCACGGTAAGTAGACGAATCGATCGGGTTGTGACCAGACTTTCGCTCGCCATCTTCGGGTCCTACGTCGCGGGCCGTCGCTCCATCAACCGTAGACAGGTCACCCGGTTGGCTGGCGCGCACCGTGCAGAGACCTATCGAGCTTACGCGGCCAAGACATTCCTCTACTCGACTATCGTCGCACTCTCCGGGAGCGTTCTCGGCGTCTACGCCTTCCTCGTTTTCCGGGAGGCGTTGGTGGCAGTCGGACTCCCCGAACAGTTCCCCTGGCTAGTGGGCTTTTTGAGCAACGAACCAGCGGAGATGGGCTTCTTCGGCCTGTTCCTGTTACTCTTCCTGAGCAGTGCAACGGTGGGCGTCGTCGGCGCCTACCTGACCTACCGCTGGCGGTGGTATCTCCCTCGGTATATTGCCGACGAGCGAGCCCGACGAATCGATTCGACGCTCAAACGGAACGTGGCCTTTCTCTTTGCCCTCTCCCGGAGCGGGATGCCGTTTTCACAGGTCCTCCGGACGCTCTCGTCCCACACCGCGGTGTACGGCGAGACTGCTCGCGAGTTTCGGGTTACCGTGAAAGACCTCGATCTCCTCGGGGCGGATCTGGTCACGGGGATCGAGCGAACGAGTGATCGCACGCCAAACGAGAAACTGGAGGAGTTCACGGAGAACCTCGCGAGCGTTCTCCGCAGCGGTGGATCGTTGAGCGGCTTTCTCAACGATCAGTACGACTTCTTCCTCGACGAAGAGAGCGCTCATCAGGAACGGTTCATCGAACTGCTGGGAGCGCTCGCGGAAGCCTACGTCACCGTTTTCGTCGCGGGGATGCTCTTTCTCATCACGATTCTCGTGGTGGTGGGCTTGCTTTTGGGCGGGACTCTCACCTTCCTGCAGGTGCTCGTGTATGTCATCCTCGGGCTTGCGAACCTCGGGTTCATCGTCTATCTGGACACGATCACCGAGGATCTCGTCGAACCGGACCTGGAGTCCGAGGCGGCGGGGCTGAGCAACGTGGCCCCGGCGGAAGCGAGCGAGCCGGCAGAAGCGGTCGCCATTGCAGACTCGGTCACGCGCCGCAATCGGTATCGACTCGCCGTGGCGAGACGGATTGCCCCAATCAGACGAGCGCTTCGCGATCCAAAACGGCTCTTGACCGAGCGGCCCAGCGCGATTCTCGTGCTGACGCTCCCGATCGCCCTGGTGTGGGTAGTCAGTGCTTGGTGGCCGTCGCTCTCGGTCGGGGCGGTTGATCCCGCGGCTCTCGATGATCCTCTCATTCGAGCGACGATTTTCGTCACGGGGACCTACGCGATCACCTACGAGACTGGCCGTCGCCGAAGTAAGCAGATCGAAGCCGCGATTCCGGACTTTCTGGAACGGCTCGCTGCGACAAACGAAGCGGGGATGTCGATGGTCGAGAGCTTCGGACGGGTGGCCCGCTCCGATTTGGGCGCCCTCTCCACGGAAATGCGACGCACGTGGGCCGACATTCAGTGGGGTGCCCACATCGAAGCCGCGTTCAGCCGATTCGAAAGCCGGGTCCGGACCCCTGCGATCACCAGAGTAACGACACTCACGACGAACGCGATGGGTGCAACGAACGACATCGGTCCAGTCCTTCGGATCGCGGCCGACGAGGCCAAGTCGGCTCGCCGCCTGGAGCGGAACCGACGGAACGAGCTGGTGACCTACGTGGTCGTCGTCTACGTCGCGTTCTTCGTTTTCCTCGGCATCGTGCTGGCCCTGGATCAGATCTTCATCCCGAGCATTCCGACGGGCATCGAGACAGGAGGTGGGGCGATTCCGGGCGGTGGCATCGGGACGAGTTTCGGAGAGCTCACTGAACAAACGAAGGCGGCCTACAGCCTGATCTTCTTCCACGCCGGCATCATTCAGGGGTACGTGTCCGGGTTCGTCGCCGGACAGATGAGCGAGGGACGGCTGGCAAACGGGGCGAAACACGCCACGATTATGCTGGTGGTCGCCTACCTCGTCTTCCTGATCTTCGGATGACCGAGGAACAGTCCGACTCACCGGCGATACGGGATGTCTACGACCGCATCGGCGAGCACTTCTCGAAGACGCGGGAATACCCTTGGGCGGACGTGACGGAGTTCCTCGAGGGCCGGTCCGGAGCCATTGGACTGGATGTCGGTTGTGGAAACGGCCGGCACACGGAAGCCCTGGCATCGGTCGTCGACAAGCCAGTCGGGGTTGACCTGAGCCGAACGTTGCTGAACGAAGCCCGGGACCGTGCAATGGAGCGTGACTTCGAGGCGACCTTTGTGCAGGGCACGGCGACGTCCCTACCGATTGGGACCGACGCCATCGACCTCGGGCTCTACGTCGCGGCGCTGCATCACCTTCGGACGCGTCGAGAGCGAATCGCCAGTCTCGACGAATTGGCTCGTGTGCTGTCGCCGACAGGGAGGGCCCTTATCAGCACCTGGTCTACCACCCACGACAAGTTCGACCGGGAGGAAGGATTTGACACGCACGTCGATTGGACGTTGCCAGGCGGCGAGACGGTAGCCCGCTTTTATCACATCTATGATCCGGAGGAATTCGAGGCCGAATTGGCCGACAGCAGACTCACGTGTCACTCGACTTGGGTTTCGGCGGGGAACTGCTACGCTCGCGTAGGGCCGAGATGAAAAGTTCTTATCCCGGGGGTTCATAGGCCCGATTGCGCGCCGGTGGTCTAGCGGTAGGACCTGAGCCTTCCAAGCTCATGGCCCGGGTTCGAATCCCGGCCGGCGCAGTGAGCGAGTTTTACGAGCGAACGAGCAGGCCAGGATTCGAATCACGCGAGACGAGCGACGCGAGTCTCGCCATCGGGTTCGAATCCCGGCCGGCGCACTTCCACTTTTTCCGAGAGGCTGCTGCGCAGCAGCCTCTCGCAAAAACGTGGGGAAAAATACCGCTATCGGCTGTTGAAATGGATCCTTCTTCGGTGGAAAATTGAATCGTGCGAGAGGCTAGGAGCGACCCGCTATCGGGTTCGAACCCTGGCCAGCCCAGTACTGGTCCGAGTAATGTACAGTAGGAATTCAGGTCCCCAACGATGGGTTATTGTACATCGAACTCAGGCTGCTTCACCCAGGAGTCGGTAGTGTGTCTCAATCGCGTCGAAAAATGTGTGCGCTTCCCCGGCTCTACAAGTCTTTCCGCGTCTCACCCCGCGGTTCGGTCTTGCTCAGCCTGTCCCGGGACACGAGGTCAGTCAACTCATCAGTCGCGGTCCTCCCTGCCAGCGCGGCCATTTGCCGAAGCGTTTCGAGGGTCGGCATGGGGTCGCGGAGCGAGACGAAGGTGACATCACCGACGAGACTGGCCCACAGTACGCTGAACGGCGCGGTGCGGTTTCCATCCTGGAGTTGTTCTAAGAGCCACTTCAGGTCGCCGTAAACCAGGCGTTGCTGGAGTCGCTCGGTCTGATAGGACGCTGGTGCATCGATGGGCAGCCCTCGCAATTGTTGGTAGTGGAGCCAGGGGAAGTCGACGCCAGAATTGATCGCGAACGGAACCGAGCCCCAGTACCGGCCGTTGACCTCGATGAGTGTGTGTTCGCCCGCGGGCGTCTCCATGAACTCGACCATGCCCGGCCCGGTCCAGGAAACGGCTTCGATTACCTCGACGGCGTTTGCGAGCAACTGATCGTCGTTTCGGGGCCGCAGGAGCGTCGAATTCCCGCCAGAGGACGGGTACGTGCGGACACGTTCCTCCTGGAAGTGAGCCTTGATTTCACCGTCGTCCGCGAGGAATACCGTCGTGGTGGTCTTCCCCTCGACGTATTCCTGGAGGAGCGGATAGTGGCCCTCGGCCGCCAGGAACGGGTTGCGATCGAGCATGTCCCGGTAGTTCGCCACCAGCTCATCCGGGGTGTCAGCGTACAGGGTGTCGTCGACTTCGACTCGGTGATACTGCCCGTCGTCGTCCCAGGTGATCTTGCTCCTGGGCTTGACGAGAGCCGGGTAGGAAAGCTCCGAGGCGGTCGCAGCCACCTCCGAAACGGATGACGGTGCAATCGTCTTCGGAGCAGGCACCGAAAGCGTTTCGGCGAGTGCGAACAGCCGGCCTTTGTCCCACACTTGCTCTGAGAGTTCCCAGTCCGCAGCCGCGACGGTCGTCCCCGTTTGCTCGATCTCAGCTTTGTGTTTCGACATGACAATCGTCGTCACGTCTGCGACGGGGACGACCGCGAAGTAGTCCCTCGATTCGAGGAACTCGATGAGATCCGAGACGAACTCTTGCGGGGATGCAGCTACCTCGGGATATTGGAAAGCGTCCTCACTGTGGCGGGAGAGTCGGCCCAGCGATCTCTGGACATTGCTTCCTGCGGTGACGCTGACGCCCCGTTTCCCGAGCGATCGAACGACCGCGAGTCCGGCTTGGCCGTTTGTGTCAAGGACCAGCACGCGGTCCGTGTTGTCGCTCATTTGACCACCTCCATCGCTCGATAGGCGGTCTTTGCCAGCGCCATCAACGGCCCGCTCGATTCCACGCTGTAGTACGGGACGAGGTCGGCGCCGAACTTGCTCTTGTACTTGCAGAGCCGCTCAGTATTGGCGCCCATCAGGTCGTATCCGGTTACCGACTCGCGAGGTGGATCGTCGATGACGTCCTCGATGATTCGCCAGTGGATCAGACTGTTGACGCTGACGCCGTCGTGCTCAGTTCGGGTCCCGCCCTGCCAGAAGTACGCGGCGTCGTTCGAGTAGAGGACGGTGATGCCGCTCACGAAGGTCCCATCCCGCTCGCGGGCGACGTACACGCGTGCCCGATCGACTTCTGAGAGGGACGTGACGAGATCCGTAACGTACTCTCGATCGAGCGGATACGACCGTCCCTGCTCCTCGTACCGGGCCGCGGTCGTATCGTGGACAAGTTCGGCACTTTTGGGACTCTCGACGCTCACGTCGATATCGGTTTTTCGCCCGTCACGAATGTCCCGCCGAAGACTCTTGCTGAACGCGGCCTGGATGTCCTCAGGAGTCTTCCCTTCGGTCTCCAGCAGATAGGTGAACGTCGTCTCTACGTCCAGCCCTTCCCAGTGGAACGCCCGCGGGTCCGGATAGGACGGCGGACAGATCAATTTCAGCAGGCTTCTGGATTGCTCGGCCCCGACCCTGTCCAGAACGCCCCTGACGAACCGCCGGTTGAGCTTCTCCTGGGAGCGCCGCTTCGGGCTCGTGGGCATCAAAATCGGCCCAAGCCGGGGAATTCCCATCGCTGGTGGCGGGGAGAGCACCGCCCGGCCGATCCCCCGCCGCGTCTCTACGACTGGCATCAGGCCGACTGGCTGTTCGCCCTTGTATCCGGCAAACAGTCGTAGCTCGCCTGGAGCGTGTCTGTCGATAACCGAAAGCGCAGTGGGGGCATGGAACACCTCGAATCCGGTGTTGGGAAGCGCACGGTTCCACTCGGGTCTGTCTATTTCGATGATTTCCATGATGTGATCCGGTACTGTCGATCTCGATTTGTCCACCGACAGCTCGTGGCGGTTGATTTCGATTGCGGGGCCGTGCAGAGATGGCCGGGTAATGTGTGGCAAACCGTCAGGAACCGCCAGATATGGCGACGCCGCAGGTCACGGACCAATAATGACCTCGCGTCGTGACCGTTCAGTTTGATGTGCATGTTTTGACAGGTCTGCCGTATTCCGTCTCGGTACGGCGTGAGCCCGAGCACGGGCGTTCTCGGCCGGAATTACGTCAAATGGCCGCTCTTCGTCCCGAAGTCAACCGATTAGCGTCGATCGAGACGGCACGATCGGGTGCTCACGGTTCCCGTCCGGAAATTGATCAGTTTCTCCTGTACGAGTGTCCGTGCTGTCCGTAATCGGCAGTACACGTATTGTTATGGCCATAATACCGTATCTCACTAACTCGACGAACTGTCTAACCTTCGCGTCGGTGTGTTTCGGCCTCGTGTTGCCAGGTCGGAGACTGGGTGAGCCCAGCAAACGTGTTGTCTGTGGAATTGGTCTCCTCGCCGAGGGCTTCAGCAGAGAATACCCCCGTATCCTAACCAGGTAACCGCCGGATAACGAAGCCTATATCGCGGGTTGCTGTCGGTAAGCAATGGTCGCGGCCCCGGGGTCGGAGTACTCCTTCGCGGTGTGTCTCTCCCACGACGTCGATCGCATCTACAGGACCTATCAGTGCCTCTGGAACGCTTTTGAGGACCGGAAGCCACGGGAACTGCTCGGTGTCTTCGATTCCCGAAACCCCTACTGGACCTTCGAACGGACGATGGAAATCGAGGCTGGATTGGGGGTGCGATCCTCCTTCAACGTCCTCGACGAACTTTCACTCAAGGAGCGACCGCCGACGGACTGGTTTTCGCTTTCGGGTTGGAAGCTGTTTGCCGGCCGGTACGACATCGAAGATCCGGATGTGGCCGCAACGCTCCGCGTGCTCGACGAGTTCGGGTGGGAACTCGGTCTCCACGGCTCCTACACTTCTTCTCGATCCCCCGACCGGTTCGTCACAGAGAAAAACCACGTCGAGACTGTCGCTGACACGGAACTGATCGGGAACCGTCAGCACTACTGGCGACTCAAGACGCCGGACACCTGGCGTCACCTTCGCTCGGCTGGCATCCGCTATGACACCTCTTTAGGGAGTTCGACAGCCGTCGACTTTCAGCACGGGTACGAGCTATTGCGCCCATTTGAGGACGACTTCGTGGTCTTTCCCTGGTCGCTGATGGACGGCGCGGTGATGGCCGAAAGCGAGACCGCATCCGACGCGTTGTCGACGATATCAGACGTTTTTGAGGCTGCTCGAACGAATCGAAGCGTCGTCGTGCTGAACTGGCACGCCGGGGACGCTTTTTCCGACCGGGATAACCCAGGCTGGGCAGCGGTCTACGAGTCGGCAGTCGAACAAGCCATCGAGATGGGCGCCTGGGTTGGGCCGCCGGGTGAGTTCTACCGAGCGATCCCGCAGCCGGATGGAACCGTCGACGATGCTCTCGACGAACTCGCATCGACCGTTGAAACGCCAGCCGGGGAGACATTTCCCCGTCCATCAGGGCCTTGACCGTGGAGATAGCCGATTCCGGGGTACTGAACTCGATCCGCAAGTTCCAGACTTTCCTGAATACGGCGGCCTATACCGTGCGACTGCGACGACAACGTATGGACTGGAACCTTCCGGTGATCGGGCACCGTGAGGTCGGACCAGTCGAAGAAGCCCGTTTCGACGAGGTTCTTGCGTCGATTGAGGACGACGTCGTCTTTGTCCACGCCGGACTGGGTGACCTCAAGCAGGCGTTCGGAGGGGACGTGTATGCGCTTCTCCTTGGGAAGCTCCGGGAGCACTTCGGGAGCGTTCTTGCGCCCGGGTTTACACCCTCTTTCCGAACGAGTGGGATCTATCACAAACAGTTCTCCCGGCCGGAGGTCGGGGCCTTTTCCCGTCAGTTTCTGCCCGACGCCGAGTATCGAACCGACGACCCGATCCATTCGATTCTCGTCGATGGCCCGTACCGCTTCCCGGATTGTGATCACGCGGATACGTTTTCCGAGACGGGTTGCTGGGCCAAGTTGGCCGACGAGAATGTCACCTACCTCAACGTCGGGACGCCCTGGTTGATCTGTACCCACCACCACTACGTCGAGCACGCGATTGAAGTACCATACCTGGAACACCGGGAGTATGACGGTGTCAGATATCGGGACGAGCAGAATTACGAACGGATTACCCAGCGGAACTACGAGTACGCCTGGCCCGTCAAACGCAGTGCCCGCAAGATAGAGCGGTACCTGCAATCCCGCGGTGTGCTTCGAAAGTACGATCTGGAGGGGCTTCAGGTGTCGATCGTGGGGGCCGGGGACCTCCAGAGCGCTCTCGAACCGAAGGTTCGTGCCGACCCGTACTACCTGGTCGATTGATGGCCGTAATTGCTCATTTTTAAGACCCTCTCGTCCGAGTCCCGAGGTATGCGGGCCTCCCGGTTTGTCGACGAACTTGGAACAGCGGCTCGCGCGGCCGCGCTGAACGTCGCCGAGGCCGCCGAGGTTACGGCGTCCCATCGGGGCGGCCTGGAAGAGGCCGCGACGACGAGCGACCGCGTCGGCGCGGAACTCCTCCGTCAGCTCACCCGGGAAACCGACGACCGGCCCCTGGAACGCGTGTCTTTCGACGCGGAAACACACGGGCTTGAGGGGTCGGGGTCTGGGCCTGGGTTCGACATCGCTCTGTCCATCGGAATCGACTTGCCAGCCTATCGAGCGAACAATTGTACGCTGGGAACGGTGATCCACGCCTCCGAACTGCCAACTGGAAGCGGCGGTCCCGACCCAGAGGCTCTGCGGAGCGAAATAGACACCCTCCTCGACAGGAGCCCTGCGACCTACCTGTTCGTGGTTGGAGACGAAGAAATCCGAGTGCTTCCAGCACGCAGCGTGAATGGCCTCACAGTCCCGCTTACGGCCTCGGCAATCGAGACTCACGTGTACGGACGCTCGCTCAGACGATTCGTTGAGGCCCTCGCGGAGGGGTTCCTGGGCGTCACAAGTTTCGACGGGCAGTCCCGCGATGGGGTGGCCCTTACCGACTGGGGCCGGGAGGCGGGTCTTGACGGTGTCTATCGGCTCCAAGTCAGCCGAGAACCCGAACGTACCGAATCTTCGTTGGCGTCGTTTCTCGAAGGCGACTAGAGTTCGATCCGTTCGACGAGCTGGTCCTCGGTCCCGCTTTTGTTGACGGCGACGATTCGAACCTCGTCGGAGAGCTTTGACCCTTCCAATTTGTCCTTCAGCAGACCGTCGACCTGGAACACGCCCGCCGCGTTTCGCATCGTGATCTCGACGAGCACCGGTTTGCCGTCCCCTTCGAGGAGTTCGACCCGCTCGATAGCCTGGCTCGAGATTGTGTTGATGCCTCGACCGCCCTTCTCGTAGGGGATCCGGGAGCGGCCGCGCTCCATGTCCAGCGCGTCTGCGATGCGCATGACACCTGCTTCGGCCGTGAGTGGTTCCTCGGCCGCGTGGTGGCAGAGAATTGCATGCAAGACTTCGCCTTTGATCTTTACGCGGTCCTTGATGTCGTAGAACGGTTCGAGAAGGCGGTCGAGCACGTCTGCGGCCAGTATGATCGAGTAATAGGTGTGATCGTCCCGATGCACGACGTGACCGATATCGTGGAGCGTGGCCGCGAGCGCGATGATGACCGGCTCGTCGGCTTCTTCGAGCCCCTGATCGGTCGCCCCGTTGAACTGAACCCCGGCCTTTTTGAGGAGGTCGTACAACTGGAGGGCGCGATTCCGAACGATTTCCACGTGTTTCCAGCCATGGTCGTTGTATCCTTTCCGGTCGACGGGGTTGACGTTCTGTGCTTGCAGGTAGGCTTCGACTTCGGGGTCCGAAAGGACGGTCTCGAGGATTTCGTTGAGCCGTTCGTCAGGGAAAAAATGCTCAGCGTCCGGATCGTAGGTCTCAGCGCCGTTCGTATCGCTCATACCGGGGAATGACGGGCCGGGCAATTAGGTCTCCGGGTTCTGAGTAATGACCGGATAGTTACAAGCGGAGCATAAAGCCTATAATCGGTACTGGGCTAGAACCGTGTAATGATACTCGAGGTGTTACCCGCATTCGGGCTCCCGGCAGGCGGGATGGAACTGGCGATCATCCTGCTGATCGCCGTGTTGCTCTTCGGCGCGAACAAGATTCCCAAACTCGCCCGGTCGACCGGTCAGGCGATGGGTGAATTCCAGCGCGGCCGTGAGGAGATCGAACAGGAGCTGGAGGAGATCCAGGAAGGTGGATCCGCTTCGGAAAGCTCCACCTCGGAAAGCTCCGAGTCCGAAAGCGAAGTCGAGACCGAAACCGACAAAGAGTAACCGTTTTTCCACGTGCGCCCTTCTGCACGGGTAGGGCGCGTGGCCAAGTGGAGACGGCGAGAGGTTCCTAACCTCTAGATCGCGGGTTCGATTCCCGTCGCGCCCGTTCTCCCTCGCTGTCAGGTGGCGAGTGACAAACCTCGAAGTTCGTTCCCTCAATTTGAGGGATGTGGGCCAATCTCACACCACTATTTTTGGGAGTCCCTACCGAGGCGTCCCTATCGTGAACGAGGTTTGAATCCGTATTTGCCGGATTCGGGCCGCTTTTGTCCACATATTGCCGCCTTCTGGGAAGAAGACGAGCCAATTATATTGGGGTAGGATGGAGTTGCAAACGGAACGACCGGCAATCCATGCCCCACTGCAAAGAGGCTATGTGGGTGACACGAAAAACGTCAATACGGATCTAAAAACATACAAAATATGATAGACCCCGTGATCGCGAGCCGTCTGCAGTTCGCGCTGACGACGGCCGTCCACATCATCTTCCCTGCCATCTCGATGGGCCTGGCACCGTTTCTGGTGTACTTCGCCTACAAGGAGATGCGGGGAGCGGGAGAACCGTGGGTGTCCCTACGGCGGTTCTGGGTGAAGATTTTCGCCCTGACCTTCGTGGTCGGCACCGTGACTGGCATCGTCCTCGAATTCGAATTCGGGACGAACTTCGCCGCCTACGCATCTGCGGTGGGTGGCATCTTTGGCGGGCCGCTGGCGACCGAGGGACTGATGGCCTTCATGCTCGAGTCGACGTTCCTCGGCATTTTGCTCTTCGGTAAGGAACGAGTTGGACGGCGGATGTACTTCCTCTCTGCATTTCTGGTCGCGCTTGGCTCCTGGCTGTCTGCAGTCTGGATTCTGATTGCCAACTCCTGGATGCAACTGCCCAGAGGTTTCGAGATGGGCACTCGCGCGGGCCAGGAGGTCGCGGTTATCGTGGACCCCGTCGCCGCGTATCTCAACCCGCGATTTTTCTACATGTTTACCCATATGCAGGCTTCGGCCGTGCTCGCGGCGGCGCTCTTCATGGGTGGCATCGCGATGTACAAGCTGACGACGACGGACACGAGACGGCGGTTCTGGAAGACGAGCCTGAAACTTGCGATCGTCGGAATGCTCCTCACGGCTCCGTTCATGGCCGTTCAGGGTGATTCGTACACCCGTCACGTCTATGAAACCCAGCCGCAGAAGTTCGCGGCCATGGAGGCAGTTTACGACACCGAGTCGAGCGTGCCGGAGTACATCCTCGCCTTCCCGACTGACGTGACGGAACTTCGGGATCCGAGCTCCCGCCAACTCTTCAAAATCGGCATACCAGGTGGGGCCTCCTTCCTTGCAAGCGGGGGTGATCCAACGGCCACCATTCAAGGCTTGGACGATATGGAGAGCTTACAGGGGGTCGAGGGAGAACCACCTGTGGCGGTCGTCTTCTGGTCCTTCCGCGCGATGGTCGGGCTAGGGGTCTGGTTCATCGTGCTTGCCCTCTGGGCCGGCTTCCGCTGGTATCAGGACCGGCTGCTGGACGACAAATATCTCCGTCGCGGCCTCATGTACTCGATTCCGCTGGGCGTACTGGCGATCGAGTTCGGCTGGATGGTTACCGAGGTCGGGCGCCAGCCCTGGGCGATCCAGGAGGTGTTAACGGTCGCAGACGGCGTTTCGCAGGGACTGACCGGCGGGGAGGCCTTGCTCACCCTCCTGGGATTCGTGCTGGGGTATGCGCTGTTGCTGGGCCTCTGGATCTACCTGGTCCGAAGGCTCATCATTCGCGGCCCGAAACCGTCCCAGTCCGCTGACACGGAGGTGACTCCGGAATGATGGCACTCGCAGCGGGGCCGACCTGGTTCGGCGTTCCACTAATCGAACTGTGGTTTGTGGCCCTCTTCCTCACGCTTGCCATGTTCCTCTGGCTGGACGGCACGAACTTCGGAATGGGCGTGCTCTACGGACTCAGTGGTGACCACGAAACCCGCGAGCGGATTTTGACGGCGCTCGCTCCCCTTTGGGACGGCGCCGAAGTCTGGCTCGTGGTTTTCGGTGGGGCCCTCTTTGCGGTCTTCCCTGACGTGTACGGGGGGCTGTTTAGCGGGTATTACCTCCTTATGTTCGCGATCCTGGGGGCGCTCATCATTCGAGGTATCTCTCCGGAGTTCTTAGAACAGCGCGACGATCAGGCCTGGCGACGGGCCTGGAGTATTACCTTCGTGCTCGGGAGTACACTCGCTCCCTTCTTCCTCGGGATGTTCGCGGCGAATTGGCTCGTGGGGGCGACGAGTACGATCACGCTCCCCGGAATCGTTGTCGGCCTGGCGCTGGTCGCCTTGACGACGGCTGAAGGGACGGGCTTTTTGGGCATGAAAACGGCCGAGGGACTGGACGACTCGACGAAGCTGTACGGGCAGATTGCCCAGGTGGCGTATCTTGTGTTGGCCGTCGTCACCGTCGCGTACCTTCACGTCGCCGTTGAGGGAATGGGTTCCAAAACCGTGCACCCGTTCGTTCTCGCACTTGTCGGCCTGACGGCGATTCTGGGGCTGGCGTACATCTATCTGCTCCGTGCTGATTACTACCGACCGGCATTCATCGTCTCCGGTATCCAGCTGTTCGGGCTCGTGGCACTCGTTGCAGTGCTTTTGTTCCCGGTGATCTACCCGGTGACGGGACTGACAGTCTTTGAAGCCGCCGTCTCAACGCTGCAACTGAAGATGATGACGGTCGTTCTGGCAATCTTCCTGCCGCTCGTCCTGCTTTACTTTGCGGTCCTCTACAGTTCCTTTGCGGGACCCGCGGAACCGGCGGAAGGCTACTAAGGCTTCGACCGCCGGACTCAATGTTTCGCGGCGGCTAGTGGTCGTATGCACGTCGTCTTCGACATGGACGGCGTTTTGCTCGATTCGGAGTCGGACCTCTCCTGGCTCGACCGCGCCCTCGACGAAACGCTTCGCTCCTTCGACATCGAACCGACCCCGGAACGGAGGCACCTCCTCTACCCGACGAACCTGCGACGCTTCGAATCGGCGGCTGCGGAGTTGGACCTGCCGGTCGAGACACTTTGGGAGCGTCGGCAAGAACACTACGTTCGAGAGAAGCAAAGGGCGATCCAAACCGGGCAAATCGGCCCGTTCGAGGACGTTGCCGTTCTCGAAGAATTGGCTGGCACAGGGCCGGTTTCGATAATTAGCAACTCCCCTGAATCAATCGTCGAGACGTTCATTGAGGAGGCCCAACTTGAGCCCTTCCTCGACCAGTACATCGGCCGCGGCGCTGCGATGAGCGCCATCGAGGAAATGAAACCGGCCAGAACGTTCTACGACCGACTCGACGAACGGACGGCCGAGACGGAGTACGTCTACGTGGGCGACGGCCAGACCGATGCGCTGTTCGCTCAACGAACCGGGATGGAATTCATCCATCTGGACAGGGAGAACGGCGAGGTAGGGGATCTGCGGTCGGTCAAGGATCGAATCGACGCCCTGCTGTAGACCCACAAGCTTTGAGGTCGTACCACGCTAACTGTTACCTATGGGTTTGAAGGACTTCATGTCGACCGATCTGGTGACGGTACCGCTCGGGGCGACCCTCGACAGGGCCGTGGACGAAATGCTTGGAGCACGCGTGGGGAGTGTCCTGGTGGTCGACGGCGACGAACCAGTGGGCATCATCACCGAAACGGACGTGCTCGCTGCCGGTTCGGGGACCGAACGGCCGTTTGGAGACATTCCAGTCTCCCGGGCGATGAGCCCGAACCTGGTAACCATGGAGCCGGACGCGGACCCCGAAGACGCCATCGAACGGATGCAGGAGTACGGCATCAAGAAACTCGTCGTGACAGAAGATGGGACACTCAGTGGGATCGTCACGACGACGGATCTGGTTCTCTATCGGACTGACCTCCTCGAAGAAGTCACGGCGATCGATCGCCAGCAGTCCTACCCGGATACGTAGCTCAGGCGTCTTCGGGCGTGTCGAAGTCGTGGAACTTCTCGCCTTTGACGTCTGACAGGATGTTGAGACCCGCGGCTGCGCCGTCCCCAGCGGCGATTTGGGCCTGCCACTCCTCGACTCGTCCCATTGCTCCCGTCGCGTAGACGCCATCCACGCTCGTTTCCATGGTGACGTCGACGTCGACGACGGCGTGCTCGGTTAGCTCACAGTCGAGGTCCTTGGCGAGCGAGCGATCCGTTCCGGTTGCCAGCACCAGGTAGTCGCCCTCGTAGTTGCCCTCGTCGGTTTCGACGAGAAAGTGATCCTCGAAGTCTGCCGCGCCGGTGACTTCTTCCTCCCGGATCTCCGCGCCGAAGTCTTTCACTTGCTCGCGAGCGTCTTCCATGAACGCGGAGCCGTCGACGCTCTCGATGCCGAGGTAGTTGAAAAGATGTGCCTTGTGCATCCAGGTCTTGTCAGTGTCGAAGACGACCGTATCGAGGCCGTTCTTCGCCGTGAACAGTGCTGCTCCGAGCCCGGCGGGGCCTCCCCCGACAACGAGTACGTCTGTCATACAACTGTAGTTCGGGTACTTACCAAATAAGCCTACTTACCATCGAATATTTCACGTGTTCTTCGGTGGCGATCCGCGAACGCGAGCCTAAGCCCGAGTTTGAATCCAGCATCGACTACTCGCCCGTACCCGGTTTCGAACTCGATGTCATCGATGAGCTCTGTGCTCTCCCCGCTGGCGACGAATCGGTGGGTATGTCGCCAGGTTTCGAGTGGGCCGGTTTGCAATTCGTCGACGAAGACAGCCTCAGACGGTGTTTGCTCCCGCTTGACGATCTTCGTCCGAAGTCTGGTCCGCGGACCTCCCGGAATCGGCCTGGCCGAAAGCACCATCTCAGACCCTTCGATGAGAACCGTCCCGTCGTCCGGGATGGACAGCTCTTCGACGCGGAGATTGGCCATCGCCGGCGTTAATGCCTGCAATCCGTCGACCGTCGAATGAAACTCCCAAACGGAGTCGAGATCGACGGGAATCCGAGAGCGCCGGATGAATCGGGACATACAGTTACTTCGGGCGAAACCGGCAAAAAAGCAGTCGCCACGTGAATGGGTTCAGTGGTCCGGTTCTTCGGCTGGCGCGACCATGTCCTCGATTTTCAGGATGATGACGTTGTTCGCCTCTTCTTTGGCGTCGACGGTGCCGTCGACCCGCAATTTGGAAATCGGGGTCGGTCCGACGGAGACGGTATCGCCTTCGTGAAAGCCCTTGGTCGAGCCACGAACTTCGACTTCCGCACGGCAGAGATCCGGATTGAAGACGGTAGTGAGATCGATGTTTTGCACGTTCACGTCCTCGACCATCTCGCCGTTGCGCGAGATTGGGACGACGGCGGGGGACTCGATCTGATCGACTTCCAGAGCTTCGAACGCATTTGTTGTCGGTCGATAGCCGCCCTTCGGTCCAGGGACACCTTCGACCAATTGGAGGGCTTTCAGACTCTGCATTTGATTGCGAATCGTCCCTGGATTCCGATCGACTTCCTCGGCGACGGTTTCACCCTTCACCGCAGTCTCTTCCTGCGTATACCGATCTACGAGAGCTCGAAGAATCTTTTTCTGACTTGCCGTAAGCTCGATTGAGGACATTGTATCTGAGTTGGCCATTGTGTTTGATAAATCCCCCGGCACAGACACGACCGCTGGTAAAACCGGGAACCTTTTTCGCCCCTCGCGTTAGGCTCCTGTATGAACGGACAGCGCGTGCTCGTCACTGGCGGTGCCGGGTTCATCGGTTCGAACCTCGCGAACGCCCTGGCTGTGGACAACGAGGTCATCGTCGTCGACGACCTGTTTCTCGGAACGGAAGAGAACCTCGTCGACGCCGTGGACTTTCGGGAACGGAGCGTCCTCGAAGACGATCTCCCCACGGACGTGGACGTGCTCTTTCACCTCGCAGCCCTCTCATCGATGCAGATGCACGAGGACGACCCGCAACGCGGTGCGAGGGTCAACGTCGAGGGCTTCGTGAACACCGTCGAACAGTTCGTGGAGGACGGCGGCGACACGGTGGTCTATGCCACTACCTCTTCGATCTACGGTGACCGGACAGAACCCGCGCCCGAATCCATGCCCGTCGAGGTAAACACGGGCTACGAGGCCTCGAAACTCGCACGAGAGAAGTACGCCGAATATTACGACAACTACTACGACGATCTCACCCTCGCGGGATTACGATACTTCTCGGTGTATCAGGGAATGGCCGATGGCGCCGAAGAGCACAAGGGCGAGTACGCCAACATCATCGCCCAATTCGCCGACGACATCGCCAACGGCGAGTCTCCCGTCATTTATGGCGACGGGACCCAGACCCGGGACTTCACCCACGTTTCTGACGTCGTGGACGCGACGATCAAGGCCGCCGAAGCCGAGCTTTCGGGCATCTACAACGTCGGAACCGGCGAGCAGTACGCCTTCGAGACCGTCGTCGAGATGCTCAACGAGGAGCTGGGCACCGATGTCGAACCCGAATACATCGAGAACCCGATTCCCGAGGACGTCTACGTCCACGACACGCTGGCAGATGCAAGCCGCATTGCTGATGCAACTGGCTGGCGACCGGACATCTCCTTCGAGGAAGGAGTCGAACGGGTCTGTGCGCCCTACGTGGAGTGACTCTGCAGTCCCCGGGAAAAGAGCGTGTCTTTATTTATTTTCGAGTGTTCGGGGTAGATAGTATCAATTGATAGACCGCAATCAAAAACCACTGATAGGGTTACATGCTGTTTGAGGCCCAAATAATCGCATTTATCGGTGCGTTTCTGCTGTTAGGGGCATTCTGGCAAGCCCATCGGCGGTTTCCCAGTGATTTTTCTGGGTACTGGATCGTTGGCTGGTCGTTTTACGTTCTCAGACTCTCGCTTGATGCCGTCCAGACGGTGTTCGGTGAGAGTCTGGTCATTTCTTTCGCCACGAATCTCGCACTCGCAACAAGTGCTGTCTTGATATTGTTGGGCGTACTACATCTCACCGGCCGAAAACAAGTCTACACTCGAGAGGCGTGGGTGTTGTGGGGGCTCCTCGTCGTATGGTCGGGAATTGCCGCCGTGTTCGATATCGGATTTTTCGGAACGTATACGCCCCTTTACTTTGCTTTCGGGGGCGTGACCCTCGTTACAGCCTATCATTTCTACCAATATCTCAAGGAGTATGACTACTCCAGCACGCCGCTAATCATCGGCTCGCTTGTACTCTGGGGATTACACAAGTTCGACTACCCGTTTCTCCGGCCGATTGAGGAGGTGGCGTTTTACGGGTATATCTTCGCGGCGTTGCTCTCTTTCACGACTGGCCTCGGGGTCATGATGTTCCTCCTCGAGGACGCAGAGCGCAAAGCGACCAAAGAGCGAAACGCTGCGAATCGCCGCTTCGAGGAGTTTCAGGCACTCTTTGATACGATTCCTGATCCGGTTTACATCCACGATTTTGACGGCAATTTCTTACGTGTCAACGAGACGGCGATCGAGTCGCTGGGCTATTCTGAGAGCCGCTTGCATACGATGCAGGCCCGGGACATCGTCTCACCAGAAGAAAAGACGGCGGTCGAGGACCGCATCACCCTCGCTGCCGAAACCGAATCGATCACCTTCGATTCGACCCACGTAACCGCCGACGGCAAAACGATCGACGTCGCGGTGAATGCCACGAAAATCACCTACGAGGGCGAACCGGCGATATTAGCGGTCGCCAGGGACGTGACGGACCGACAGCTGCTCGAACAACGCCTTTCGGTCGTCAACCGAATTCTCAGACACGACATTCGATCGGCCGTGAACATCATCAAGGGCAACGCCGAAATCGCGATGACTACCGACGGTCGATCGACCGGCCCGCTGCAAACGGTGATGGACGAAGCCGATCACCTGTACGATATCGCTGAGACCGCCCAAAAGATTGAACGCTTGCAGGACGCCAGCCAATCCTCGAAGGAGTTGGTGGACATCTTGCCACTCGTCGAGTCCAAAGTACTGTCCTTCAGGAACCAATACCCGGACGCCACGATTCGCTCGAACGTGCCCGAAGATTTGCGAGCGGAAGTAGCAGTCGGGTTTGACGAAGCCATAGAGAACGTGCTCCAGAACGCGATCGAACACAATGATTCCGCGGAGCCGACTGTCACTGTCACGGTCCAATCCACGCCCGAGAACGTCACCATTCGTGTTGCCGACAATGGCCCGGGCATCCCGGAAGCCGAAATCAGACCCATCCAAGCGGGCGAAGAAACGGCGCTTCACCACACCAGTGGATTGGGGCTCTGGTTCGTCTATTGGATCCTCGAAGAGTCGGGGGGCAAACTCGAATTCGAAGACAATGATCCGCGGGGCGCAATCGTTGATCTGGTCGTTCGACGCGCGGACGCGGCGTCCAATGTAAGCTCCTGAGTCTCCTACTGGATTTTGCCAGGAGTGCTAGCTACATATCCAGTGAAAAAGCGGGCCACAAACACTCTCGTAGCTGTTCAATTTTCAGCAACTGTCTCTTCGAGAACTGCGCTCTCACCGTCGAACAGCTGGTCCCCGATTGACGCCAACGTATCGATCCCATCGACTTCAGAGGCCAGATGCGGGACCGTGACTAATCCCGGGTTCTGGCTATACGCTTCTTCTAACTCCTCAAGGTGCCTCGCCTGCATTTGCACCCTGTCCTGATGGAAGTCACACTCACAGATCGAGGCTTCGAGCACACGGTTTGCCACGACTGCACCGACATTTATCTGCCGATCGAGCAGTTTTTCCGCGATACGAGCCGTCTCCTTCACCGCGAGGGTTTCCGGGTTCGTCACGATGACAAAGGCCGTGGTATCAGCCCGAACCATACTCAGACAGTCCTGTGCGAGCTGTCGCCACTCATCGAGTAGCTTGCTGGGATCTTCTGAGACGTCTCGATTGATCGCTGCTCGCAATTTCGCGTAGAATTTCGGGGCCTCGCCGAGGTGTGAGTACAGCTTCTCTTCCAGCTCAATGAGGCCGATCGTCGCCCCTGCCGGCGCGGTATCCCACACGATGCGATCGTAGGTGTCCCCCTCGTAGTACTCCAACAGATAGCTCAACGCGAACTGCGTGGCGATTCCCGGCGCTTCGGCGAAGTAATCGATCACCCATCGATCCACGGGCATGAACGAGGAGATAACGCTGTAAACCTCCTCGCCGAACTCTGCCTTCCAGCGATCGGCGATCCCGTCGAAGTCAAGTTCCAGGGCGTCGAGTCCCGGCACGTCCGGGACGGACGTTCGATTACCGTACACGTCGATTCCGAGGACATCCGATAGCGACGGAGACCGGTCGGTCGACAACAGCAGTGTCCGGTCCCCACGCTCGGCGAACCGCATCGCCGTTGCTGCAGCGGTCGTCGTCTTACCGACCCCGCCTTTCCCGGTGAACGCGAGGAGTTCGGCGTCGCCGACGAGGGACTCCAGAGTATCCATTACACGACACTAAGCGGGCGTTCTCTAAAGGTAACGGGGTTACCGTTCCTGCTTTCCGGCTACTCCTCGGCCTCTTCGAGTGGTCGGAAGACACTCACCGAGGCCAGCCGGTCTGTTTCCTCGACCCGCATCACGCGAACCCCCATCGTGTTCCGGCCGATGCCGGAAACCTCGGCCACAGGGATCCGAATGAGTTGGCCGGCTTCGCTCATGCCGATGACGTGGTCCTCCTCGGAGACGACTTCGAGGGTCGCGACCTGGCCGTTCCGCTCCTCGGCTTTGATGTCGACCAACCCTTTCCCGTTCCGGGATTGTGGGCGGTATTCGCTGAGCGGCGTGCGTTTACCGTAGCCGTTTTCGGTCACTGTCAGCAGGTCGCGGTCGTCGTCCGGCCTGACGGCGGTCACGCCAGCGACTTCGTCCCCCGGATCTAGGGTAATCCCGCGAACCCCACGTGCCGTCCGGCCCATGGCTCGCACGTCAGTTTCGTCGAACCTGATTGCTCGGCCGTTTCTGGTACCGATCAGTACCTGTGACTCGTTGTCGGTGATGACGACATCAACCAACTGGTCGTCGCCTTCGAGCTTGGTTGCAATGATGCCCGTCGAAAGGATGTTCTCGAACTCGGCGGCCCGGGTCCGTTTGGCATAACCGTCCCGGGTGACCATCGTGAGGTACTGGTCGGCCTCAACGTCTTGGATGGGCACCACGGCGGTGAGTTTCTCGTCACCGTCCAGATCGAGCAGGTTGACTGCCGAGGTGCCCCTCGCAGTGCGAGACATTTCGGGGACCTGATAGGCTTTCAATCGATAGACCTGGCCGGCGTCGGTAAAGCAGAGCAGGGTATCGTGAGTTCGTGCTGTGAACGCCGAGGCGACGCGATCACCCTCTTTGAGGTCCGCGCCGATGATCCCCTTGCCTCCGCGATGTTGGGCCTTGAAATTCTCCATCGGCACCCGTTTGATGTAGTCTTCGGCCGAGAGGGTGATGAGGACGTCTTCTTGGGGGATCAGGTCCTCGTCGGTGACCTCCCCGTCGGCTTCGACGATTTTCGTGCGCCGGTCGTCGCCGTATTGGGCTTTTTGCTCCAGGAGTTCTTCTTTGATGACCCCTCGCAGTTCGCTTTCGTCACTGAGGATCGTCTCCAGGCGCTCGATCCGGGCTTTCACGTCCTCGTACTCGGACTCGATTTCCGAGCGCTCGAGGCCCGTGAGACTGCCCAGTTGCATTCGGACGACGTGTTGGGCTTGCGCGGCCGTGAAATCGAACTCCGCTTCGAGGCCGGCCTTTGCGGCGTCGCGGTCCTCGGAATTTCTGATCAGTTCGACGACCGCCTCGACGTTGTCCAGGGCGAGCAACCGGCCTTCAAGAATGTGCGCTCGATCTTCGGCCTCCTGGAGGTCGTGTTGGGAGCGGCGCCGGACCACTTCCTTGCGATGGTCGAGGTAGTGGCTAAGCAGTTCCTTCAGCGAGAGAATCTCCGGATTGCCGTCGACCAGCGCGAGGTTGATGACGCCGAACGTTCGCTCGAGAACGCTCTCGAGCAGTCGGTTTTCGACGATCTGCGTGTTGGCCGAGCGCTTGAGTTCGATGACGACCCGAATGCCGTCCCGATCGGATTCGTCCCGTAGGTCACGAACGCCTTCCAGTTCGCCCTCGTTGACCATGTCCGCGATCCGCTCGACCAGTTTGGACTTGTTCTGCTGGTAGGGCAGTTCGGTCAGGACGATCCGATCCCCACTCTCGTCTTCGACGATGTCGTAATCCGCTCGAACGCGAAGTCGGCCACGACCGGTCTCGTAGGCCTTTTTGATCTCGTTTTTGCCGACGATCGTCGCACCGGTCGGGAAGTCAGGACCCGGAACGAACTCCATCAGGTCCGTGACGGTCGCGTCCGGATTTTCGAGCAGATGGACCGCCGCGTCGATGACCTCTCCGAGATTGTGCGGCGGCACGTTCGTGCTCATCCCCACGGCAATCCCTGATGAGCCGTTTACGAGCAGGTTCGGAACGGCCGAGGGAAGGACCGCAGGCTCCTCGAGTCGGTCGTCGTAGTTTGGTTGGAAGTCGACGGTGTCCTTCTCGATGTCCGCAAGGAGTTCCTCTGCGATGGGCGCCATCCGACTTTCCGTGTAGCGCATGGCCGCAGCCGGATCGCCGTCGACGGAGCCGAAGTTCCCCTGGCCGTCGACCAGCGGATACCGCATCGAGAAGTCCTGGGCCATCCGGACGAGCGTGTCGTAGATCGCGCTGTCGCCGTGTGGGTGGAAGTTACCCATCGTGTCCCCGACGATCGAGGAGGACTTCCGGTGGCCGGAGTTGCTCGTGATGCCGGCCTCGTGCATCGCGTAGAGGATCCGTCGGTGCACGGGCTTGAGACCGTCTCGCACGTCCGGTAGGGCCCGACCAGCGATGACGCTCATCGCGTAGTCGATGTAGGACTGTTCCATCTCGTCTTCGACCCGTACCGTCTCGATTTCGTCGCCGACCTGACCGCTCGGCTCTGGTAGTTCGGAACTCATCAGATATCCACCCACTCTGCGTCGGTCGCGTGGTCCTGGATGAACTGTTTTCGTGGGCCAACGGCGTCTCCCATCAACACGGAGAACATGCGATCGGCTTCGGCGGCGTCCTCGATGGTGATCCGCTTGAGAATCCGATTTTCGGGATTCATCGCCGACTCCCAGAGCTGTTCTGGGTTCATCTCGCCCAGGCCCTTAAACCGCTGCACCTGGGTCGGGTTGCCATCACAGACCTCCTCAACTATCTGTTCTCGCTCCGCTTCGGTCATCGCGTCGTAAGTCTCGCCTCGGTAGCGGATGCGATAGAGTGGGGGTTTGATCGCGTAGATGTGGCCGTTTTCGAGGAGCGGACGCATGTGGCGATAGAAGAAGGTCAGCAGAAGGGTTCGTATGTGGGCGCCGTCGACGTCCGCGTCCGTCGCGAGGATGACGCGTTCGTATCGCAGATTGTCGAGGTCGAATTCCTCGCCGATTCCGGTTCCGATCGCACGGATCATCGCCCTGATCTCCTCGTTTTCGAGGATTCGATCGAGGCGATGTTTCTCGACGTTGAGGATTTTACCCCGGATCGGTAATACGGCCTGGAACTCTCTTGCGCGGGCCTGTTTGGTACTTCCCCCAGCGCTGTCTCCTTCCACAATGAAAAGTTCGGATTCTGCGGGGTCTTTGGTCTGGCAGTCGGCCAGCTTCCCCGGCAGCGAGGTGCTCTCCAGGGCGCTTTTCCGCCGGGTCAGCTCTTCGGCTTTCTGGGCGGCTTTGCGGGCTTTTGCCGCCTCGATAGCCTTCGAGATGATCGCTTCTCCCGTATCGGGATTCTCCTCGAAGTACGTCGACAACCCTTCGTGAAGCGCCGACTCGACGATACCGCGAACGTCGCTGTTCCCGAGTTTGGTCTTGGTCTGGCCTTCGAACTGCGGATCAGGGTGCTTGATGGAAATGACCGCAGTCAATCCCTCGCGGATGTCCTCGCCCTTGAGGTTCTCGCCCTCGATCGGGCTGAGCAGGTCGTGATCGTTTGCATAGCCATTAACAATCCGCGTCAGCGCGGTCTTGAACCCGGTGAGGTGGGTTCCACCTTCTCTGGTGTTGATGTTGTTTGCGAAGGCATGCGTGGAGGACTGAAGATCCTCTGTGGCCTGCATTGCGATTTCGACCTGGACACCCTCCGCTTCCTCGTCGATGTAGATGACGTCCTGATGCAGCGGCGATCGCGTCTCGTTGAGGTACTCGACGAACTCCTTGATTCCACCCTCGTATTCGAACGTTGAGGAGCCACCCGCCTCGTCGCGAGAGTCGATCAGGGAGATACGAACGCCGGAGTTGAGAAAGGCCAGTTCCCGAAGCCGGGACTCGAGGGTCGAAAAGGAGAAGGTATCGACCTCGAAGATGGACCCGTCGGGCTTGAAACGCACTCTCGTTCCGGTCTGGTCCTCCGGGACTGCGTCGACGGTTTCGAGTTCGGTGACCGGCTCCCCCTTCTCGAAGCGCTGTTCGTAGCGGGTTCCCTCCCGGTCCACTTCGACGGTGAGCCACTCAGACAGCGCGTTGACGACCGACACGCCGACGCCGTGAAGCCCGCCGGAGACCTGGTAGGACTCCTTGTCGAACTTCCCGCCGGCGTGAAGGACCGTCATGATGACTTCGACCGCGGGCCGGTCGTACTCCTCGTGAGTATCGACCGGGATGCCGCGACCGTCGTCTCGAACGCTGACCGAACCGTCGTCGTGGAGTTCAACTTCGATGTGCGTGCAATGGCCGGCCAACGCTTCGTCGATGGCGTTGTCGACGACCTCGTAGACGAGATGATGAAGCCCCCGACCGTCAGTCGACCCGACGTACATCGCCGGTCGCTTTCGGACGGCCTCGAGCCCTTCGAGGACCTGAATCTGGCCGGCGCCGTAATTGGATTCCGCTACCATGAATGAAGTACGTAGGGTTAGTTTACCCTCCCTTAAAAAGCCGGCTATGCGCGCGCTCGCGCGCGAAGGCGCTTCACTTTCACTCCGCGCTTTTAACGGACCGGGACCCTTTTGACGGCTGGCCGGGAAGACCGATCCAATCGAATGACGGCCTTCGACTCGACAGCCGAGGGGGGCGGCGCCGTGGCCGACGAACTCGCGGCCGATCAGCGCTCGATCTCCATCGCGGAGTTCTTCGAGAAGAACAAACACATGCTGGGCTTCGACAGCGAAGCCCGGGCCTTGGTAACGGCGACCAAGGAGGGGGTGGATAACTCCTTGGACGCAGCCGAGGAGGCGGGATACCTTCCGGATATCTATGTGGAAATCCGCGAAGTGGACGATCAGTACCGGCTCATCATCGAGGACAACGGACCGGGGATTACCGCTGAAGAGTTGCCCAAGGTCTTTGGTAAACTGCTGTACGGCTCCCGGTTCCACAAAAGAGAGCAGTCACTAACGCCTGACCAGGAGCTGCTGATACGCCGTAACGACACGGTCGATACGGTTCCGATTGGGACCCTTTGCGACGCGTATTTGCCCCATGATGGTGCTGCGACCCGGGTAATCTCGGGCGATATCGAAGTCCCCTCTTTTAATCGAGAGACACAGGAGACGACGTGGCAACCGGTTACCCATGCAATCCGGCACGAAACGGCCGCTGATACATACGAAATAACGACCGAGAAAGGGAGAACGGTCGAGGTAACAGGGGATCATAGCCTCTTTTCGCTTGGCAGTGACGGTGAGATCAAGGAGGTAAAGGCTGGGGAACTCGAAGCCGGCGACGCTGTTCTTGCTCCCGAGCAAATTCCCGGCACAGATCGAACTGTGGAGAACGTTAACCTTCTTGAATACCTCACTCAGGACCAACTCGACGGTCGACGGGTCTACGTATATGGATTCGACGAGGAGACACTGGCGCAACTACGGACCGGAGAAACGATCCGTAAAAAGCCAAATCCAGACAGCTCCAGAAAACGGTACTACTATCGATATGATGGGGTGGATATTCTCCGAGATAGTCTTGAGCAGAACTATCTAGAAAAGGGATATCTCCCAGCGGAGAAAGTCTTGGAACTCGGATGGGAAGAGAAAGCTGCAGACTGCACGTTCAAAACCTACCGCGTGGGCGGAGAGGAAACCACGATGCCGGTTTCCGTTCCAGTGGACGAATCTTTCGTAAAGCTACTCGGCTATTACATCTCTGAGGGGCATACGGGTGACCGACAGGTCGGCTTCACCTTCGGCTCACACGAAGCCAGCCTGATCGAATCGACCGAACAGGCTGTTGGGGCACTGACCGGTTCGTCGACGACTGTGGAACGGGAGCGAAATTCCACACGGGTGAAGGCGTTTGGGTCTCCACTCGCGATGTTTCTCGAATCTACGTGTGGGAGCCAGGCTGCCGAAAAGCGCATGCCATCGTTTGTTTTCGATATCGAGCCCGCTCTCCAGAAGCGTTTCATTGCTGCACTCTACGAGGGTGACGGATCGGATTCACATCCTAGCAATGAACTCTCCCATACGACGACGAGCGAGACGTTGGCTCGTCAGCTATCGGTTCTTTGGAATATGCAGGGTGTGATGGCAAGTGTTGAAGAAGGCGAATCCTCCGGGTACAGTTCGGAGCCGAATACGCAGTACCGAACGAAGGTATACGGGGAAGATGCGTCGCTCCTCGGCGTTTTCGAGACGTCTGAGGAGACTGGTGAACAACAGTACAAACGAATCCCGTCTTCCGTTCTCGATTCCGTTCGCGTCGATGATTCGCCGAACGAGACCGTCCCTGACACGATTCCTGGACTGCTCGTAGCAGCCGGTGTCGGATCGAATTTCGAGTATGCTGAGAGATATCAGTCAATTATTGAAGATGCAGTCGCAGGCGAGAGAGTTGAGGAACCCAGATTTGCCCACAATCTCGAACAGTGGGGGCTTCTCGATGAGCGACGAGCGACGAAACGACTGGAAGAACTTTGGGAGGCCGTCAATGCCGTTCACGGTTTCACAAACGGAGACATGAGCCTCCTGAAAGTGACTTCCGTCGAAAAAACCGAACCACCTGAATACGTATATGACATTTCCGTCCCAGGTGCGACGGGCGAAGACGAGAATTTCGTCGCGATCAACGATGGAGCACTGAGCGTCAAAAACAGCCGCGGTCAGCAGGGAATCGGAATCTCAGCGGCTGTACTGTACTCTCAGCTCACTTCCGGAAAACCGGCCAAGATCACGAGCCGGACTGCCGGGCAGGACCAGGCCCGCTACTTCGAACTCGTCATCGACACCGACGACAACGAACCCGAGATCCGGAAAGAGGAATTGACTACCTGGGATCGGAGCCACGGTACCCGCATCGAACTGGACATGGAGGCGAACATGCGGGCTCGTTCGCAACTCCACGATTACATCAAACATACGGCCGTCGTCAATCCCCACGCGCGGATCGAACTCCGCGAGCCGAACGCTCACATCAAATCTGAGCGGGCCGAGGGCGCCTCGTTGCCTGCGGAGACCGAGGAGATCCGCCCGCACCCTCACGGCGTCGAGATCGGAACGCTGCTCAAGATGCTTGCGAGCACGGACTCCCGAACGATTCGGGGGTTCCTTCAGACGGCGTTCACGCGTGTCGGCCAGAAGACCGCCGACGACATCATAGCGGCATTCAGGGATCGCCAATTCGGCCGCCAATTCAGATGGCACCCGCCCAAAGACCACGAAGACGTTGCCCTGAACAGAGTCGTCGCGGAAGCGGTGACGAACAAAGGCCGTGACCTCGAACGCCGTTTTGGCGACCAACTCGAGGATCGAGTAAGTGAGGCGGCCCCGGTGAGTTACGGAGAGCTAGAAACGATCGTCGAGGACCTGGCTGACGACCTCGCCGAGGAATCCGGCCGAGCCTTCGGGGCGACCGTTCGATCGAAGGTCTTGACGGCGGCGTGGAAGGCGGTGACGAACGACCGCCGCGGAACGCTTTACAAGACGATCGACGACGTAACGACAAAGCGCAAGGACGACGCCGCGATCGACGCCTTCGCGGAACGACTCGCCGACCGGATCGACGAAGTTGAACGCGACCAGTTCACCCGGGCGGACCTCAAACGAACTATCGATCGGACCGCCGACCTCACCGAAGAGATGGACGGGGAGACCTTCGGCGAAACAGCTCGGGAAAACGTTCTGGCGGCTCTCTGGGCCGATATGGCGCCGGTTGAGGCAAACTTACCCTCCCCCAGTAAGATAGCTGACGACCGAGATACGGCCGGGAACCTTCTCGACGGGATGGCGTCGGTCGACGTGATGGCACCGCCGTCGAGTTGTCTCTCGCCGATCACGGAGGAGCAGATCGAAGCCGGGTTGAAAAGCGAGTTCGACGCCGATTTCTACACCGCCGCGACTCGTGATGCCGGCGTCCACAGTGGTGATCCGTTTATCGCCGAGGCTGGGATCGCCTACGGGGGTGAGTTAGAGGACGGCTCGCCGTCGGAACTGATGCGGTTCGCGAACCGGGTTCCGCTCGTCTACCAGCGAGGCGCCTGTGCGATGACCGACGTGGTCAAGGGCATCAACTGGCGGAATTACGGGCTCGATCAGCCTGGCGGGAACGGCATTCCTGACGGGCCGGTCGTGATCATGATCCACGTGGCCTCGACGAACGTGCCGTTCACGTCCGAGTCCAAAGACGCGGTCGCGAACGTCTCCGAGATTGAGGACGAACTGGAACTCGCGCTCCGGGAAGCTGCCCGGGACCTCAAGTCCCATCTCAATCGTCGCGAGACCAGGCGTAAGCGCCGGCAGAAGCAGAACGTCATCGCGGACATCCTGCCGACGATGGCGGCGAAAGTCAGTTCGATCACCCAGCGTGAGCCGGTCGACGTCGGTGATTCCCTGGCCCGGATCATGAATAACGTTCTGGTCGAGCGGGAACGCGAGGACGGCACGGTCACGCTCACGGTTGAAAATCACGGCTCTACCAAGGTAGCGCCGGAGATCACCGAGATCGTGAGCGAAGAACCGGCCGCCCCGACAGAGGGCTCGGTCGTCGAGATGGATGGGGAGTACTTCCTCACCTGGACGCCCGAAGTGGACGGTGGCGACGAAGCGACACTCGAATACGAGGCAACTGAGGACGCCGAGTTCGACGTGGAAGTCGATGGCGTCGAGGAAACCAGACTCACGGTGGCACAATGAGCGATCAACAGGCCCGGGAAAAGCTGATCGACCTTGCGGCACAGTTCTACGACCAGTTCGAGTTGGGCGAGATCCCGCACATGGAGGTCCCGACCCGCTCGAAGTCGAACATCGTCTTCGACGAGGACTCGAAGGTCTGGGTCTACGGGGATCGCAAGAGTTCCAGGAGCGCGAACTCGGTACGTGGCGCCAGAAAGCTCCTCAAGGCCGTGTACACGATCGAGTTCCTCGCCGATCAGCTCGATCAGGGCCGCTCATCGACGCTGCGGGAACTGTACTACCTCTCGGAATCCTGGGATGAGGAGGAGGCCCAGTTCAACGATCAGAGCCAGTCGGACAACCTCATCGAGGACCTGGAGATCGTCTCCGGAGTCAAACGCGAGGATTTCCACATGCGCCCGGAGGAGTCGGGGGCGACCCTGATGGGCCCGCTGTTGCTTCGCGAGCAGACTCGACGCGGTGACCGGGAGATCCACTGCCAGGAGGACGTCGGTGAAGGCGGTTATCAGATTCCCAATAATCCCGACACGATAGAGTTTCTCGACAACGACGCCGACTTCGTGATGGCCGTCGAGACCGGCGGCATGCGTGACCGGCTGATCGAGAACGGTTTCGACACCGAATACAACGCGATAATCGTCCACCTCAAGGGGCAACCGGCTCGTGCCACCCGACGGATCACGAAGCGACTGCACGACGACCTCGGCCTGCCGGTGACAGTCTTTACAGACGGTGACCCGTGGTCCTACCGGATCTACGGGTCGGTGGCGTACGGATCGATCAAGAGTGCCCACCTTTCGGAGTACCTCGCCACCCCGGAAGCAGACTTCGTGGGGATCCGACCGGTGGATATCGTCGAATACGATCTGCCGACCGATCCGCTGAGCGACTCCGACGAAAACGCGCTCCAGTCCGAACTGGAGGACCCACGGTTCAGCACGGAGTTCTGGACCGAACAAATCGAACTCCAACTGGACATTGATAAGAAGGCCGAGCAGCAGGCCCTTGCCTCTCGTGGTCTCGACTTCGTGACCGAAACGTATCTGCCCGATCGCCTCGACGAGATGGGCGTGATCTGAGAACGGACGGCTGCAGATACTCCGGACTCAGGGCCTGAGGTCTCGGTAATCCTCTGCACCTATTCGATCGAGGACTACGATCATTTTACTGGTTAGTCGGGGTAACTCACCGTGGCTTCCCGACTGACGAAACGGAGTTCGCAATACCTTCGGCTCGAACATCGCGTTCCGCCGGGACGTGTTCCTCGCGCTGGATGGGTTCGACACGGCGATCGGCGGCCGCAAGGGCGATAAGAATCTGCAGGATGGGGAGACCGAACTCTGCGCTCGCATGCAGGCGGAGAATGGAGAGGGCGTCTGGTACACCCCCGATGCCGTGGTGGGTCACAAGGTCTTCGAGTATCGGACTGAGACGCCGTGGCTTTTCAAACGGGCGTTCTGGCAGGGCTACTCGAAACGGGCGATGGAAGAGCTGGTTCCGGGAAGCTCGTCAGCCGAATCGGAATTCCTGGGGGATCTCCTTCGGGACTTCCTCCCGAACCGGGTCGCCTCGATTTTCAAGTCGCCGTCGGTTTCGGCGGTCGCCCAACTCCTGATGCTCGTGCTGTTGACGGGGACGGTGGGACTTGGGTATGCCTACGGCATCTGGGCCTGGTCGCTCACGCGCTGAAAATCCTCGGCCGGCGAGTATTTGTGGATCCTTTTCCAAAGGGGCCCATGGCCGATTCGGACCTTGCCACGGCAATCGAGGAGGTGCTGGCCGTGGACGCCGAAGCGTTTCAAACGCAGGTTCAGGAGGACGCGTCGATCATCAAAGAAGAGGTCGATGCGGGGACGTTTGACAACCCCCAGGCGATCGTGGGCCTCGAATACGAGTTCTACGCCGTCGACGAGTACGGCCCCCTGGCGCGGATTCCACGTCGGTTGCTGGAATTCGTGGGCTTCGAGAAGGAACTCGGACTCCACAACGCCGAGATGCAGACGTTTCCGGACCCGCTCAACGACGCTGGTTTGCAAGCCCAGGAATCGAGTGTCATCTCTCGCATCAACGCCGCTGCCCGGCCCATGGACGCGGAAGGGCTCCACCTGGTTAGTGACGGGATCTGGACGATGCCGCCTGCTGGGGAATCGACGCGGGAGTACCTGACCGATAGCATCGAGAAGGACGGGTACACGCTGTCGACGAACATGTCCGACACCCCGCGATACCACGCGATGGCAAATAGCGACGTGGAACCGGGGATGACGATCGACGTGCCACACGTGCATCTGGAGGCTGAAACAGTGATGCCCGAGAGCCTCATCACCTCCATTCAACCCCACTATCAGGTCCCACGCGCGACTGACTTGCCGGAATACTACCACTACGCGCTCCGAGTCGCTGGCGTCCTCCTGGCCCTTGGCGTTAATTCTCCCTTCCTGCCACCAGACCTCTATGATGACGTCGACCCCTACGCGGTGCTTCATGACGGATACGCGGAACACCGGATCGACATCTTCGAAACGATGCTTAACGTCCCCGGTCGGGATGGCAAGGTCCGCTTCCCGGAGGACCTCTCAACGGTCGAAGACGCCATCATGGCCATCGCGGAGGACGACGTTCTCGTTCCGATGGCGGTCAGCGACTCTGGTCGCTTCGACGACAAGTTCGCCCATTTCCGGATGAAACACGGCACGTTCTGGCGTTGGGTTCGGCCCGTGTTCGAGGGCGCGTCCCGCACCGACGCCAACGCCCGTATCGAGTTCCGACCGATCCCGGCCCAACCCACTGTTCGTGATAGCATTGCCTTCCAGGCGGCCTTTGCGGGGCTGCTCGAGCAGATGCGCCAGCACGAGCACCCGCTTTACGACCTTCCCTGGTCGACCGCCCGGGAGAACTTCTACAACGCGATGCGGGATGGGCTCGGAGCCGAGTTACAATATATCACGGCCGATGGGACGGAAACCACGGACAACGACGCTATCTTCGCGGACTTGTTCGAACAGGCCCAGGCCGGGCTTCGCCAACGCGGGCTCACGGGCGAAACTGCTGCTCGGTACCTCTGGCCGCTTCGACGACGGGCTCGTCAGGAAGTCACCCCCGCGGCCTGGAAGCAGAATCGGGTGCGGGACGCCCTTCAGGACGGTGCCACGCTGCGGGTGGCGATCGAAGAAATGCAGGAACTGTACTTCGAGAAACAGAAACGAACGCTCCTCGAGGGAAGTTTCACCGACTGGTTTGGTGACGGACGGCCCTAGACGAGGTCTTCGATGTCTTTGTGCCCGACGATGTCGACGGCGTCCGCAGTGACTCGTGTGATGTGAATGCCGTTCCCACTGGCGGTATCACGCTCGCTGGCGGATTCGACGGCGCGGGCGGCGATCGTTTCGGCTTCGTCCATCGTCAGGTCGTCCGTGTATTCCTGTTCGAGGACGCCAAGCGCATACGGCATGCCACTCCCCTGAGCGGAGTAATCGTCGGAGAGCGAACTTCCGCTCGGGTCTAGGCTGTATACCTGGGCACCGTCATCGTCCATTCCGGCAAGCAGCGGGACGACCATGAAGAAGGGGCCGCCACGGAGCAGATTACTGGCCATCGTCGAGAGCGCGTTGATGGACATGTGCTCGCCGCGACGAGCCTCGTAGAGACTCGCTTCGGCTCGGAGCGATCGGATGTAGGACTGGGCCCCGCCAACAGAACCGGACATAGACAGGGCAGCGTTTTGCTGGATCTCTTCGACCTTCTGGACGTCCTTGTTCGAGACGATCCGGCCGCCAAGGCTGGCACGCATGTCCGAGCCCATGACGACCCCCTCGGGCGTGGTGATTCCGACGATTGTGGTCCCGGTTTTGGTGACTTTATCGAGGTCGGCCTCGGTCACGTCACTTTCCGGCAGCGAGCCGAGTTGGGGTTCGTACGGGTCACCGACGTCGAGGTTCGGTCTGTCGGTTCCGGGGGTCGATGGAACCGACTCGTGAGGGTCAAACATTACCAATCCGTACCGCCGCGCGACTGATAAATGCACCCTTTCGGGCGATCCGAAAGGCAATCACAAACCGCGTCGCGTGACCTGTTTAATTTGCTTGGGCTTCGTAGGCAGCTTCCGTCCGTTCGATCAGTCTGTGGACTGGGAGTGTGACCCCGAACTGTCGGGCCAGGAGTGCCACTGGCAGGAGCCCGATACCGACAGCGAGGGTAGCTTGGTAGGCGGTCAGCGTCGCGAGTTTGATGGCCCGGTCGATCATCAGCGTAGCCTCCCCTCCCCACCGATCCTATATAAGGGTATCGTCAGACGTGTTCCGGAGAACCCGACGCCGTCTGCGGGTTCAAGTAAATTTGATCCAGCACAACGTGACTGCGTGAAAGTGCTGAGTCACAGATGGTTCACCCCTCTTCACGAGGAAGGCGAGGCATAACTTACAGGTTACTTTGGCGAAAGGCGCGCACTCCGTGCCAAACCGCAAAACACCTTGCCCTGCGCTGTGATGAACCGGTATGGCAAATTACGTCGTCGCGATGGAAGCAGCATGGTTGGTCCGAGACGTCGAGAACTCCGACGACGCAATCGGGGTTGCAGTGAGCGAAGCCGGCAAGCGACTAAACGAAGCCGACCTGGATTACGTCGAAGTGCAACCGGGTATCACGACCTGTCCGGCCTGTGGCGAACCGCTCGACGCTGCCTTCCTGGCTGCGGAAACGGCGCTTGTCGGCCTCGAGCTGGAAATGACGGTCTTCAACGCCGAGAGCGACGAACACGCCTCCCGCATCGCGAAAAGCGAGGTCGGCGGCGCGCTCCGTGACGTCCCGCTGTCGGTCATCGAAGTCTTCGAAGAAGCCGAAGAGGACAACGAGGAGTAGTACCGGCGAAATCCGCACCTTTATTAATAACTTGGGGTTATTTCCCCACATGCACTTGCCGACCCCCCAGGACCTCCGCGAGCGCCGGTCGGCCCTGGAATTGACCCAGCGAGAGTTGGCCGAGCGGGCGGGTGTTTCCCAGCCGCTCATCGCTCGCATCGAAGGGGGCGACGTCGATCCCCGACTGTCCACGCTCAGAGGTATCGTCGAAGCGCTCGAAGCGGCCGAAAGCGAGGTCATCCGATCGAAAGACCTCATGCACGAGTCCGTGGTGAGCGTCAGCCCGGACGATCCGGTGTCCGTCGCCGTCGAGCGCATGCAGGAGGAAGGCTACTCGCAATTGCCGGTCATCGACGAAGGGGTGCCAGTTGGCTCCATCAGCGATTCGGACGTGATCCACGCCGGCGAAGAAGTGGGCGACAAACCCGTTCGAGAAATTATGAGCGAGAGTTTTCCGACGGTTTCACCCGATACAGTGCTCTCGGAGATTCGCAGTCTTCTCGAATACTACAAAGCCGTGATGGTCACGAAAGACGGTTCGACGGTGGGCATCATCACGCAGGCCGACGTCGCCGCGCGAGTCAGCTAAGGCGCTATTCTTCGGCCTTGATTTCGACTCCGCGAATGTGGACGGTAGCACCCTCAGCCACCTGCCCGATTACCGTCCCGTCCGTTTCTTCGACGACCGAATCCACGTCTTCGGGAGCGACTGCAAGGACGAACCCGGTCCCCATGTTGAAGGTGCGGTACATCTCACGGTCATCGATCTGCCCGGCGGACTGAATGACATCGAAAATCGGCTGGACGGGGTGGGGATCGGAGATCTCGTAGGCAAACTCGCCCATGCGGAACAGATTGGTCATTCCGCCGCCTGTAACGTGTGCCGCAGCGTGGACCTCGTGTTCGTGGAGAGTGTCGAGGAGGTAGGTGTAGATCCGTGTCGGTTCGAGCAGCGCTTCGCCAATCGTCCCCTCTCCGTTCGGAAGTGGTTCCTCGAAGTCAAACTCCTGGCTCACAGCCTCACGAGCGAGCGTGAGACCGTTCGAGTGAATCCCGCTCGACGGAATCCCGACGAGGACGTCTCCCGCTTTTGCTTCCCCGGGGAGCAATTGTTTCTCGTTCGCGAGGCCGGCTGCGGTACCCGCCAGATCGAACCCGGTTATCACTTCAGGGAGGACGGCCGTTTCACCGCCCACGAGGGAGACGCCGGCCTGGTTAGCCCCTTCCGCCAATCCGGCACCGATTGCTTCGCTCATTCCTTCCTCAGGCTCCTCAACTGCGAGATAATCGACGAAGGCGATAGGCGTGACACCGGCGGCAACGAGGTCGTTGACGTTCATCGCGACACAGTCAATGCCGATCGTCGAGTACTCGTTCAGGGCCTCGGCGACGAGCAGTTTCGTTCCTACCCCGTCCGTGGCCAACGCCAGGTATCGATCACCGATGTCGATCAGCCCAGCATAGGCCGTCCGGTCCTCGACGTTTCCCATGGCCTCGACGAGGGCGCCGACTGCGGCCTCGCTTGCCTCGATGTCGACCCCGGCCTCGGCGTAGGTCAGTCCGTCCTCGTCTTCGGGCATGCTAGCTCCGGGGTGGGGGCCGGCGAAAAGGGCTACGGTCGCTACAATATCAGAACAGGACCCAGAGCGTGAGGAGGACGCTCGGCACAAAGGTAGCCACCCAAACCGTATTACTCCAGCCTCGAACTGTCGTGCCGTCGAGCCCACCGATTGGGGCGAGGTTGAACGCCGCCAGCAGGAGGTTGATCATCACGCCGCGGCTCCCGATCAGCGGGTGAATTGCCATCACGGGTACGAAAAGGGCCGCGAGCCCGAGGTTGGTCATCGGCCCCGCCAGTGCGATCAAGCCGTGTTGTCGCTCGGTCAACCGCCCGCGATGAAAGACGGCCCCTGGCGCCGCGAAGACCAGGCCGGCCATCCCGCCCGCGATCGCGAGGAGCAACATCTTGTAGTCGGCTTTGAAGCGGGCGTACTGCCCGAACCTGACCGCAACGACCTTGTGCGCGAGTTCGTGGAGCAGAAAGCCGACACCGACCGTGACCAGGCTCACGAACATCGCCGAGGCGAAGGCCGGGCTGAAGAGGAATCCGGTGATCGTCCTCGGGCTGACGCCCTCGAAGAAAAACGCAAAAGCGAGCCCGAGAGCGAGCCACGCGACCGTGAGGTCCCGGAGTTCGTCGCGTGTCAGGTTCATAGGAGCAGTTGCATCACGATGTCAGCACCGTTTGCGGCCCCTTCGATCATCGCGTTGGAGATGGCAGAGACGCTTTCGAACTCCTCGCCCATATGGGGCAGCACCAGAAACGGAAAGAGCACCGAGGCGATCATGCTCCCGATGTTCGTCACCGCGACGATGACGATCAACCGG
>Ga0207714_1000022_pt1 | contig 89804 bp, 78 predicted proteins | sample PonA232FremontCA_2_FD_187270 | JGI IMG/M metagenome (GOLD analysis project Ga0207714, IMG submission 187270) | Marine sediment microbial community from Fremont, CA, USA - Pond A23 Sediment 2 (SPAdes) | ecosystem: Environmental > Aquatic > Marine > Unclassified | place: USA: Fremont, California... | reverse complement strand
AATTAAGAAGTAACCCGTTCAAACATCTTACAGGTTAACCATCCCATCTGACAGTACATAAAACGTATTATATTTTGTAAAATCAGCATCCAAATAGCTAATAATCCCCCTTGTCTAAAATCTGATAAGTCCAAACCATCGGCCAATTCCTAATACCATCAGCCATTTCTTCAAACCAAAATTTCATGCCCCCCCATACTGACTAACCCACTCATGCTCCACCATCAAATTTTCATATAGATTATTAAAATCAGCAAAAAACAAAATATCTTGCTCGAAACTAGAAAATCAAATTTCAGACAAAGTATTGCTAAAAAACCGCCCCCCCCACTTCAAACAGCCTAGAGAGGTTTCAAAATACAAAAATCCTGATTTGAAATAACAAGTAATTTCACCGAAGCGCCAGCCGTTACTCGAGCTCTGAAAGAACTATTTCAACCGTAGGGATAGTCAGACTGATAATAGCAATAGCAATTCTAAAATTTATCTATCTAAGTTTTTACAAAGAGTAACGTTATGACAAATAAAAAGTATCTAATCAAACCTTTCGAACACTCTTAATAAAAGTGACTTTCCCAAAATAAAAATTAAGATAAGTTCATCCTGAAAAATAACAAATCTCTTATCAAAAGCAGACTACTTAAACTAAATGTCTTATTACGGATTAGTTAATACTTGTAATTGGGATAAATATGGATGAAAAAGCTGAAAAGATTATCCAAAAAATCACGGAAGAGACAGATAAAAACAAAGAACAAATCCTCAATGAAATAGAAGAACTACAGGAAAAACTCGGAGGATTCGTAACGGAAGAAGGGGCAGCGAATATATTAGCAAAAAACAATGGAGTTTCAATTGAAAGAGACGAACCCGATGTAAACAAACTCTTAATCGAAGATATTAGCGAAGGAATGTCAAATATAGACATAGTAGGGAGAGTGACAAGAGCTTTTGAACCCACGACATTTCAGAGAAAAGACGGTTCCAAAGGGAAAGTAGCAAACATCGTTCTCAAGGACAAAACAGGAGAGATAAAGACCGTCCTATGGGGAAAAATGACAAAACTAATCACAGAAGGCGAACTGGAAAGAGGAGTCCCTGTTCGTTTTGAAAAAGTTTACGTTAGAGATGGTCAAGACGGCTCAAATGAAATCCATGTTAATGCTCGTACAGAAGTAGAGCCATATACTGACGATGAAAGAGCTGAAGATTTACCTCAAGTTTCCGACACAAAAACAAAATTAGCAGAACTTAACCCTGAGTCAGAATATGTTGATGTCATAGGCAGAGTAACATCCGTTTCTGAACCCAAAGAATTTGAGAGAGCTGATAAATCTACGGGAAAGGTAGCTAACATCAGAATTATGGACAATTCGGGGAGAACTCGGGTATCTCTATGGGATGATAAAACGGAAATAGCTGAAAGCCTAGAAGAAGGAGATTCAGTCCTCATAGAAAATGCCACAGTCAAAGAAGGATACAAAGATTCAATCGAACTAAGCGTCAACAGACGGAGTAGAGTGGTGGAAAATCCTCAAACTGAAGAATCAAACCAATTACCCGAATTTGAAAAAAAGAAATTGAAGATTGAAGATATAGAGCCAGACTTGCCTACTGTAGACCTAGCTGCAAGAGTACAAAGGACCACCTCACCAAACGAGTTCACCAGAGAGGACGGAAGTTCAGGTCGAGTCATGAACGTAATCCTTGGTGACGAAACAGGGACTATCAGAGCCTCATTCTGGAGTGATATGGTAGATACTGGTAAAAAACTATCATCAGGTGACATACTTCTCATAGAAAATGCTAACAGTTCGAAAGGCATGAGAGACCAACCGGAAATTAGAGTAAATCAAAGGACAAACTTAGAGATAAATCCTGAAAATCTAGAAATTGAAGAGCCTGAAAGCGAAATGGTGAGAATATCGGATATAGAGCCCGGATTAGATTCAATAGAGATAGTCGGTAGGGTCATAGATAAATCAGAAATAAACGAGTTCGAAAAAGATGAGGGAGAAACAGGAAAAGTTGGCTCAGTGAACATCGGTGATGAATCCGGAACGATAAGAGCAACCCTTTGGGAAGAAAAGTCCAAGATTATCGAAAAATTGGAAAAAGGAGATATTATCAAAATCAAAAATGCTTATTCTGTTGCAGGAAACTACGGTGGACCGGAGATACAGGTGGAAGAGAGAGGGGAAATTTCAAAGAATCCACAAATCGAAAAAGAATTACCTCCAGTAGATGAGATTAACGAGAATGTTTCCGATTTATCGAGAGTTGAGGTGGAAGAAGCAGAAGAGGGTTCTCAAATAAAGATTAGAGGTACTATCGTCAAGATATTTAAAAGAAAACCTATTTTCAACGTCTGTCCCAATTGTGGAAGAAATCTGGGAAAGGAAGACTCGGAAAATGTTTGTGAAAACTGTGAAGAAACAGTAACTCCAGATCATCGAGCAGTAGTAAATCTGATTGTCGATGACGGAACTGATAGCATAAGAGTCGTGGCTTTTGCTGAGCTGGCTGAAAAGATACTTGGGAAAACGGCAGAAGAGATTTCGAACTCACTGACCGGAGGTTTAGAAACTTCAGAGATCTACGAAGATATAGAAGCTGAAGGAAAAGAGATTATTGCAGGCGGAACAGTTCAAAAAGACGACTATTTTGACCAGTTAGAACTAAGAGCTCAAGAAATAGAATTTCCAAATCCCCTAGAAGAGACTAAAAGAATCTTAGAAGAATTAGAAACCGAACCTGAAAATATATAGTGGGGAAAACGATGGGAGAGAAAAAAAATATAAAAGACCTATCGGAACTAGGGGAATCGACAGCTAGAAGGTTGAGAGATGAAGGGTTTGAAACGATAGAATCTATAGCTACGGCTAAGACCAAAGATCTTCAAAAAGCTGCAGAAATAGGAGATTCCAAGGCTAAAAAAATAATCGAAGAGGCAAAAGCCAAAACAGGAGAGGGGGAATTCATAACAGCGAAAGAGATTCTTGACGACAGAAAAAATATAGGTCTGATAAAGACCGGAAGCGACGAGCTCGACAGCCTTTTTGCAGGAGGAATAGAAACTAGCGCCATCACAGAAATGTTTGGCGAGTTCGGATCGGGAAAGACACAACTGGCGCTTCAACTGAGCGTAAACGTTCAACTGCCTGAAGAGGAAGGGGGCCTAGACGGAAAAGCGATATACATTGACACTGAGAATACTTTTCGACCTCAAAGAGTAAAGAGCATGGCTAGAGACAAGGATATAGAACCTGAAGAGGCTCTTGAAAATATACTCGTTCCTCAACCGGATAATACTGATCAACAGTTAATAATGGCCGAAAAGGCCGAAGAACTGGTCCAGGAACAAGATATAAAGCTGGTGATTGTAGATACTGTCACTTCTCTTTTCAGGGCCGAGTTTGTCGGGAGGGAAAGTCTCGCGGAGAGGCAGCAAAAACTTGGGCAGCACTTGCTCACTTTGCACCGGATTGCCGACAAGAACAATGTCGCGATACTTGTCACCAATCAAGTCCATGCCAATCCTGACGCATTTGTGGGGGATTCTGCACAGCCAATAGGAGGTCATGTGCTCGGACATTCGGCCACGACCCGTATCTATCTTAGAAAGTCGAGGGGTTCTAGAAGGATCGCTAGGATTGTGGACAGTCCAGAAATCCCGGAAGGTGAGGCCGTTTTCAAGATTACTCAGAAGGGTATCAAAGATTAATCCAAGATAATCAAAGTTATTACTTATTCTATAGATTGGAAGGTTAGGAGGTCAAGATGAAGGCTATCGCTCTAGATATCGACGGGACGATTACGCATGCGGATAGACGGTTAGATCTTGAAGCCGTCCGGGCCATCAGAAAGGTCGAGGATAACAATATACCCGTGATACTGGCGACGGGGAACGTTTTGTGCTATTCGAAAACCACTTCCACATTGGTCGGGACATCTGGACCGATAATAGCGGAGGACGGCGGTATCGTTTATGACAAGGAGGGTGACGAGGAGTACTTACTTGGAGGTTTGGATGAGGTTGAGAAAGGCATCACTATCTTGGAGGAAAGGTTCACAAATCTGAAACATTCGAACACTTCCAAGGAGAGAAAAGCTGGCCGCGTTTTACAGAAGACTATTGATCCTGAAGTAATAAATCAGGTTTTTCAAAAAGAGGGTTTGGACCTGATAGCTGTCGATTCCGGGTTTGCAATCCATATAAAGACACCGAACGTTTCCAAGGGCAATGCTCTTGACAAGGCGTGCGAGATACTCGATTGCTCGATCTCCGAGATAATCGTCATGGGTGACGGTAAGAACGATACGGAAATGTTGGAAAAAGCAGATCACAGTTACGCTCCTTCAAACGCCCATAAAGACGTCAAGAAAAGCGCCGGTCAAGTCACTGAAGGTTCCTACGGTAAGGGAGTTAAAGAGATGGTAGAAAAAGTTACAAATCTGGACTTTTAATCCTCGTCTTCATCGAAAAACACTTTCTTCGCCAACTTTTTGAAAACTTTAGAACTGGGACAATCAGAGTTCCTGACCACGACTGGGTCTCCCACAGATGCAGACCGTCTGACTTCAGCATCTTCTGGGATAACGCCCAAAACTGAAGTGTCCAACATGGCCTCGATCTCCTCATTGGGAACGTCCGTATCCGACTGTAAAGCTCTGGAAACGACCACACCTTCTACTTTAGTACCTACCTTATCACACACTCTCTTTGTTCTCAAAACATCGGTCAAACAATTAACCACAGGGATGCTGACCAATACACACCTATCGCAAGCCTTCAAAACCGAAAGAGTAGCAGTCCCCAAACCTGGAGGAGGATCCACCACTACAGTTCCAAACTTCTCAGAAACCTCCTTCATAAGCTCTTTCAACTTCTGAGGCTTAGCCTTCCTTACATCATCTAAAGAGATACCGGCAGGAATAACCCTAGTACCCCCTGGTCCATCATAAATAACATCCTCCAGCTCATTATCCCCTGACAGAACATCGTTTAGAGTAGGGCCCTCGATATCCAAACCCAAACTAAGCGACAGACTAGCCATCGGGATGTCAGTATCTATCATCAAAATATCCTTACCTAACAGGGCCGCCGCAGTAGAAACATTAGCGGTGACCGTGCTCTTGCCGACGCCTCCTTTCCCGGAGGCAAACACCACCATATCAGACATATTCATTCCTCATGGATTCTTTCTACCCTTGTTGGTTGGTCCGTATTTTTATCTCTATTAAACCTATATAGTGCTCCGCTTACCGCTGATTCCAATCCCCTCTCATGAGTAATTAATATTAATTGTTTAACAATTCTCGGAACTCTCTCCCTTAAAACCTCAGCTAAAGTGTCTATACCCTCCGAATCCAGGTTATGAGTGGGCTCATCTAGCACTAACCAGCTTATACCCGGCGATAAAACCACGGAAAACGAAATTCTAAGGGCCAAAACTGCCGATGTCCTTTCCCCTCCACTCATCATTCCCTCCACCGAGTTCCAATTTCCAGAACTATCCTTCAACTGCAATTCATAATCGCTGATATCTCTCTTTTCCTCGATCGATAACCTTATCCTTGGAAAATCCTCGTAAGGGTAAACATCATCCCAAATATCGTTCATCATGCCGTTCACAGCTTCTATTATCTGTTTTCGGAGCGATGTTTGGGTCTGAGAAAAAGCTCTTTTCAATTTTTTCATGGAACTAATAGACTGCTCTAATGCCTCGACTTTCTTTTCTAACTTTTCCAAACGTTTTTTCTTCTTCCTTAATTCTTCTACGCGTTTTTCCTTCTCTTCTATTAATTTTTGAATCTCACTAAGCCGAGTCTTAAGATGCTCTTGTTTTTTAAGCAACTCATCGCGCTTATTCTTGATTTTTTCCACCTTATCCTCATCATAATTCTCTTTCTTTTCTTCCAACTTTTTCTCAAACTTTTCTCTTTTATCCGAAGCTTTTTCTCTAGATTTTTTAGATTGCTCCAACTTTTCGAGCATATTCATTTTTTCTTTTACTTCCTGGTAATCCTCCCTTCGTTCTTTGAGGCTTCCCTTCAATTCCCCCAGTTCTTTTTCGATATTTTTCTCCTTTTCACCAACATTCTCCCAATCATCTCTCTTAGAATTCAAATTTTCCTGTTTCTCTGACAATTCTCCCCTTAAAGAATCCAAATCTTCCACTTCGGACCTTAGATTTTCAGCTCTCTCCAAAATAGATTCCCTATCAGATATTTTATCATCCAACATCTCGATATTCTCATCAAGAGAGGATATTGTCTCCTCCAACTCTTCCTTTTCCTCTTCTCGATTTTGGATTAATTCAGACTTCAAATCCTCTTGCAAACTCCTGTCACAAACCGGACAGGTCGACTCAGCATCTTCAAGTTCTTCTAAAGAATCTACTAAGTTTTCCAGCTTAGCTTTTGATTTCGAAAGGGAACCCTCTTTCTTTTCCCACTCTTTTTTCAAACTTTCTAGATTCTCTTGAACACTTTCTAAATCAATCTGGCCCAATTCTTCCTCTTTTTTCTCTTTTTCTTCAATCTCTTCCTCAAGGTCTGAAATATCTTCCTCTAAGCCTTCACACTCAGTCTCTAACTTGCTTTTCTCACCCGCCAAATCTCTATAATCGCCCTCCAAAGACTCTTTTTCCTCTTCCAATTCTTCCAATTCATCTTCAAGGTCTACCTTCCTACTTTCAAGATCTACATCTCCAGCCAACACATCAGGGCTAAGATTTTTCTCCGCCTCTTCTATCTGATTATCTAATGAATCTATTCTACCGCTAATTGAATCGATTTTTCTCCGAAAGTTCTCTATATCTTCCCGAATCTCTTCAAAATTTTCTAACTCATCTTCCAGCTCTTCCAGATCAGGGCCTAAATCTTGCTTTTCTTCTTCCAAATCTTGCTTTTCTTCTCTTGTAGATTTCAAATCTTCCTTTAACGAAGACAAGGATTCTATATCCTCATCTTGACGCAACTCCTCAACTTCTTCCGCTTTATCATCTTTTATAGAACCTAAACGATTTATCAAAGTCGTAGCCTTCTTCCTAGCCTTCTCAAACTTATTGATTTTCAATATCTCATCGACTTTCTGCCTACGTTTCCGAGGGGACAATGTCAAAAAACGGTCCAACTGGTTCTGTTCAGCGTAAATCATCCTCTCAAAAAAGTCATAATCGACCTGAAGAAGAGAGGTGACATCCTCACTCACCTCAGTGGATTTTGGCTTATTCACCAGTTCTCCGTTTTTTCCCGTCTTCCTAAGCTCCGCATAAGTCGTCCCCTTATCCCTTTCCAAAACCCGCTTAACCACATACTCTTCATCATCAGCTCCTAAGAACCGGACTTCTACTTCTGCAGAATCTTTCTCTACTGGTCTCTTCATTATGAGATCGTCCAAGGTGATAGTTCTCTCCCTGACCGCAGGTACTGTACCAAAAAGTCCATAGGTGATAGCATCAAGAACCGCAGACTTTCCACTCCCCATAATACCGACCAAAACGTTGGTACCATCCTCAAACTCTAATTCAGTCTCCTCATGAGACTTCCAATTTACCAATTTTACCCCTCTAATCAATCTCCTCACCATCCTCAACCAGATTATTCACCTTTTCCAATACTTCATCCAAAGCTTCATCGACATTCTCATTAGAAAGAAATTCATAGAAACCTCTAGCATCAAAAGTCTCATCATACTCCAACTCTTCCAGATTAGACTCCAATAACCTGAGTCCCCTCTCCTCCATCGAAATATTTTCCTCCCTAATATCTTTCAAAAATTCCGACTTTTCCTCCAAATCAGGAGAAGTTAGGCCCGACCGACTTATCTTCAGCAAAGCCTCATCCTCAAAATCCTCAACAATTCCGTTAAAATCGATATCATTGCGAGAAACTCCCTTCTCTAAAGTTCCTTCTAAAATAATCCTAATCAACGGGGTCTTACTGGAACCATCACACCTATCATCCAATAGAGCATTCACCTTACTTCTAATCTCCTCTTCAATCTCGCCCGAAGAAGCAGAATCAAACTTACACTCTCCATAACAAAAATCCCGCACAGAATCCAACTCTATGAAATCATAACCAATCTCGCTGGAATCAACCTCAATCATGTAAAATCCCTTAGATTTTTCAGCCTCTATCGGTAGAAGCTGGGTCCTGAAAGTGCTTCCTGGAAAAATAAGAGGTTTTCCAAAAACTTCATCCTCTATCCTATAATGAACATGACCGGAAAGATACAGATCAAACCCCTCAAATAAATCGGCAGGCTTCAAATCCGACTCACCCTCAAAAGAAAAACTGAACTGGCCCAATCCCTGATGAAGGAGAAAGAGATTAACAGCATCATCAACCGGTTCAGGGTCCCACTCATCGATAAAAGTCTTTGCGTACTGCTTCGGCACATAGCCCATACCTTGAATAGCGACCTTCTCACCATCTGCCTCAAAAACTATCCCATTATGATGTATCTTAATCAACAAACCCGAAGATTCCAAAGCCTCCACCGAATCTACAAAACCTTTTCCCCTTCGTTCATGATTTCCATGAATCGCAACAACCGGAACTCCCCGTAACGGCAAAACAGTCAGTTCATTTTGGTCCCTATCAATAGCTCTATCCAATTCTATACCCTGATTGTCAGCCTCAGCCGGCAAAGACAATATTTTCATAGCCTCGGACCAAACCTCTTGCTCCGGATTTCTGGAATCAAAAATATCTCCCAAAATGAGAATTACCTGAGCCCCCTCATCCAACGCTTTTTCGAGAGATTCCCTAGCCTGTAAAAAAGAATCTTGCTCTCTCTCCGTGCCTTGCTTAGCACCCAAATGAAAATCTGAAACAACAGCTATCTTCAACTTATCACATTACAATTATGAGAATGAAATTAGACCGAAATATCATCTTAACAAGAAAAAGGAAAAATCAATCCTCAATTCTCTTCTCCAACCAGCTCTTGAGAGTCTTTCTGTCCTTGGTTTCTTCCTCTACTTCCAAAACCATCTCATAATCAACATTATCCATCTGTTCTAATTTCTCCTTCACACTCGAAACATTCTGATAAACCAATTTATGGTATTTAATTTCCTCTTCCGACTTCTCTATTTCAGAAAGGTCCACATCCCAATCATCCTTAGTCGAACACCTATGGTTAATACACATAGTGTAAGGTCTCTTACCCTTCCTAATCACCTTAATCTCCGGCTTTCCACACTCGTCACAATACTCATCCATAGGGATAATCTTACCATTCTGAGGCAATGGATAAGAATTAGTACAATCAGGATAGGTCGTGCAGCCAGCAAACCGCTTTCCAGTCCTCTTCGAAACAATAATCTTCAACTGGCCCTCATCACACTCCTCACACTCCCCCATAATCTTCTGATTACGACGCGTCTCCCTATAAGCCTCTCCAAGAGGTTCACCAATCTCCTCCTCGTGATCCTTGAACTTTTGCAAAATATCTTCTAACTCTCTCTTAGCCTCATCCAAAACCTCCTCCTTCGTCATATCCCCATTCTTAATCTCCTCCATCTGGTCCTCGAAATAAACTGTCAAATCCTCACTTGCAATCTCGGGAGAATACTCGTTCAAGGACTCAATAAGCTGTCTACCTATAGCAGTAACCTCAATCCTATCTCCATCAATGTAATTACGATCAAATAGGTTCTCAACGATTCCAGCCCTCGTAGCCTTCGTTCCCAAATTCTTATCCTCCATCTCTTTGACCGTAGAAGACCGATTATATCGAGCAGGTGGATTAGTCTCCCTCTCATGATACAAGAACTCCTTAGGCTCTAGCTTCTGACCCTCATTCAAATCAGGTAAAATCAACTCATCCGCCGTGCCGTAAGGTGCATAATACTCAAGCCAACCCGGCTCCAAAACTTTTCTACCTCTAAAGAAGAAAGACTCATCCTCAATATCCAAATCCACCCTAACACTCTGCTTCACAGCCTTATCGGCAAACGTCGCTAAAAACCTCTTAACAATCAAATCGTAAACACGTCTCCTTGGACCCTCCAAATCATCTTCAGGACCCTCACCAGTAGGATAAATCGCAGGATGAGCAGGATCCTCGGAATCACCCTCCGTAGGCTCAAGTTTGTCCTTCTTCAATAACTTTCTAGACCTGCCTTTATACCCTCTAATTTCACTCAATTTTTCAATGATCTCTTCATAACCGATAGATTCAGGGAGCTTTTCCGACCCAGTCCGGGGATAACTAATCAAAGCATCATTATACAGGCTCTGAGCCAACTGTTGTGTCCTTGCCGGAGAGTAACCGAACTGACTATGGGCTTCAGACTGCAAAGCGCTTAGATTAAAAGGCGTAGGAGGTTTATTGGTGTATTTTCTCTTCTTTAAGTTCGAAACTTCCGCCGACTTACCTTCACACTTTTCCCTAATCTCCTCCGCTCTACCCTCTTCCCAGATTTTCTTATCCTCAAACTCCGCTTTAACCTCTTGATCATCAAACTCAAAAAGAAGTTCCAAAACCCAGTAAGGGTCAGGGTCAAAGTCTTCAATCTCTATTTCTCTATCGAGTAAAGTTTTCAAAGTAGGAGTTTGAACACGACCAACAGATAGTTTAACAAACCGATCATGAGCCTTTTCGACAGCGGAAGTTAAAGCCTTGGATAGATTCATCCCCCAATACCAATCCAAAACATGTCTGGCCATACCCGAATCGACAAGCCCTTGATCAAGATTCGGAAGCAAGTTCTCATAGGACTCCCTCAACTCGTCCCCGGTAAGGGTAGAAAACTTCATCCTTTTCGCCTTATCAACCGCGTCATCACCACAAAGATTTTCCAAAACCGTATATCCAATAACCGCACCTTCCTGATCGTAGTCAGCGGCGTTAACAAATTCATCGGCATCTTTAGCCAATTCTTCAAATGCTTCGATGAAAGGTTTAGAATCGCCAGAGGTGTTATTCGCCTTGTATTTTGGAATCCATTCAATATCATACATCGGATAATCATCAAAATTCCTAGAATTCGTAATAGTAAACAGATGGCCCAATGCTGGTATAACTACTATATCGTCACCGTCTCGAGAAAATTCATAATAGGGTACACCATTTAACTCATTCTCCACTGCACTATTCTCAGAGAGAGCACCGGCTATTTTTGTGGCAGCACTGGGTTTCTCACTAACAATTAAGGTCTTTCCCATTCACACACCTTCTCACGCACTACTATAGTAGTAAGTATTTTAAGTATTTCGTAAATAATCAGTGCAAACAGACAACATTTAACTATAAGCTACTAAAAATAAAAAACTATACAAAATTAGTGGATAAAATGCAAGAAACAATCTTATATGCCGGTGGTTTCGCAGCTTTTTTAGTACTGGTAATAATCCTAGAATGGAACAAAATAAAAAGAGTAGACACGCAGAAAATACTTACCATTCTGATTGTGCTTTTTTTCATAGGATCTACCCTAGCATACCTCTTCTTAGCTTAAGGTAGACCTTACTCCTCTTAAACCAGGCAAGAATAACCATAAAAGGCCCAACATGGGTGGTTCAATATACAAGGAAAAACACCTAAAAAGAAAATATCGGCTAAAAAATCCAAAAAGGAAAACGAAGATAGCCTCAAAACATTCTCAAGAAAAATAGGGCCAAAAATAGACCCAAAAATCCGTCCCCTATGTCTAAAATGCCGAGGTGCCAAAAACCTTTGCGGAAAATCGAAATGCCCGATACTAGCTAAATTTTACTCAAATTTCAAAGGAAGCAAACAACAGGAGATGAACACTAACGAAATACAGGGGAATTCCCCTCCTTCCGTATTCATTGGAAGACACAAATACCCAAAAGTCTCAGTCGGACCACTGATACCGCCAGAAAAAGGCGACACATCTATTTATTCCACGCCGGAAAAATGGTTCGGAAAAGCCGAAATGAACGACATAATAAACTACCGAGGGAAACTAGCAAGAGGTAAAAAAAGACTATCCACGGGAATAGAAATAAACGACAATCTGAGTAGAGAAACAGAAAGAACCAGACATATAGCCCTTTCAAAAAACCCAGCCGAAGCGGAAGTAAGATTCAACAAAAAACTCTCCGATTCTATAAAATTAGATAACAAATCTCAACCTCATGGTCCCTCCGCCAAAATGACAAAGTTCGAACTTGGAACAATGAGCTCACATAAAAAGTTGGAAAAAATCTTCTATGACGATGATCTCAAATCTGAACCAGGAGTGATAAAACTATACGAAGCCGGAGTAAACGTATCCAAAATTCAAGACCTCTTTATGGTCGGAGGCACAGGCCAAAAAGAAAACAGAAGATTTGTACCAACCAGATGGACAATCACAGCAGTGGACGATATAATAGGAAAGGATCTACGGAAAAAAGTGAAGACGTACAGGCCAATAGACAATTACGAGGTCTACTCAGCCAAATACCTTGACAATCAATGGATCATTATATTCACACCTACCATATGGCGATACGAACTCATAGAAGCATTCTACCCCGAAACAACCTGGAACCCGAGCAAAGATAAAATAGCAATCTTTGGAGACCACGAATTTCTAGACGGAAGATCCGAATACGCCTCAATAGGAGGATGCTACTATTCAGCTAGGCTAGCAGTCACCGAACAGCTAGAAAAAAGGAAGAGACAAGCAGGAGCGATAGTACTACGAGAAGCCCATCCCGGTTACATTCTACCAGTCGGAGTCTGGAACGTAAGAGAATCCGTAAGAAACGCCCTGAGGGAAAAACCGAGAAAATTCGAAACAAGAGGAAGAGTCCTCAACCACCTTTCGAACAAGCTGGACCTCAGCCTAAAAGAATGGAAATCCGTCTCAGCCCTGTTACTAGAAAAAGAAACTCAACAAAGAATAGACCAATATGTCTAGGGAAAAGATGAACGTCAACGAAAAAAAGTGCAAAACCATTCTATCAAAATCCAGTCTATATGGAATAGATTACTCGATAAATCCATATACAGGATGTGAACATGGATGTAGATATTGCTATGCGACATATATGAAAAAATTCTCAAACCATAGCGAACCATGGGGACAATTCGTCGATGTCAAAGAAAACGTTCAGAAGGTTCTCAAAAAAGACCTTGAAAAAAAAGACGAAGGAAAAATACTGATCTCTTCAGTTACAGACCCATACCAACCACTAGAAGAAAAATATGGAAAAACTAGAAAGATCCTGAAAATTCTTTCGAAAAAAGGATGGGAAACCAACCTGCTAACCAAAAGCGACCTAATCCTCCGAGACCTAGACATGCTAACCGACTTCGAAGACAACAAAATCCATGCAGGTTTTACAATAAACTTCCTGAAAAAGAGAGATAGAAAAATATGGGAACCTAACGCTCCCGATATAGAGAAACGGATCAAAGCGCTTAAAAAACTCTCAAAAGAGCAAGTCCAAACATATGTCCACACCGGACCCTATTTTGAGGGGATAACAAAACTCCAAAACATTGTAACAAAAATCGAAGATTTTGCTGACGAATTGCAAATTGAACCAATAAATCTCAAAAACGACAAGAAAATTCTCAACATTATCGAAAGACATTATCCCGAACTAAAAGAGAAATACAGAGAAATCAAAAAAAATCCTCTTCCTCATCAAATGAATTTGAAAGAAAAAGTCGACGAAATCAGGAAAAATACGGATCTCAAAATGAAGTTATTTTTAGAATGATATTAAGAAAATTTTCTATTATCCAAATTATCGACTTCATAAAGTTTCAATACTAAACCTTGATCCAAATTCTCAACATTCTCCCCTAAATTTTCAAGAAAATCGAAATTTTCGGAGTCAAAAACGTTTTCCAAACCCCAATAATAATCCGATTCCCCTTTGACCTCATGAGAAAACTTCATTGAAAAACCCATATTCTCAACCAATTCATCCTGATACGTTCCTCCATAAACCAAAATATAAGTCGCTCGCTGATTATCAAGCATTCTCAAAAATTCCCCCTCGTTTTCAGGAGCGCTGAAAGGAAAACACCCCGAATTAGAAAACTTAACATTTTCATATCTAGGCAAATCATGTAGTTCCATTCCACGATGCCCAAAGTAGACCAATTCGTTATCTCCAACAACTTCATCGATTCCATCATGATAATTATCCGGTCGACCATTATAGGTGGGAGCAAAACTCATCTGACCAAAAATCGCGGCAAAAATCAAAAACAGCAATATCGGAAAGACTAAAAATCTATCTTTCTCCTCAAATTTTTCAATCCAATACTTTGCAAAAAACGGCATCAACAACAAGAAAATAAAGAATGCAGGCCGGTCAAAATAACCCATTGGCACCCAAACTCCCACCAACCCCAACAATGCCCATACACCTGTCCCAATGAAACCTAAACCACTCCAAAATCGAGTTTCCTTCCTCATCAGAAAACAAAAAGCAAAAGCAGACAACAATAAGGGCAATCTATACAAAAAGTGCACGTTAAAACCGACAGACCCAGCCGAATAAAGTCCTGAAAAGAGTCCATAAAATGAACCCATAATAATGACAAAAAACACAATGGGTAAAGAATAAGTTTTGACCCACTCATAAAATTTTGTCTTCATATCCTTCACCAAAAACAAAGATAAAAACAATATCCCCGAAACAGGATGGATCAATACTGCTAATATTCCTACTAATATAGAAGCCAGATAATCTCTCTTCATGAAAAAATGTAAACTGAAAAGACCGACAACCGTACCCCAAACAAATGGTAAAGCCCCTGCCACAAAATATCCATATGTAAAAGGATTCATAACAGCTAGAAAAGCACCTATCCTGGCTGTCCTTACAGAAACAAGATGTTCGAAAACCTTATTCGCTCCAGCAAAAAAGAAAGGGAAAGAAAAAGCCAAAAGAACACTAACAGTATATTTGCCAAAAATAGGGTAAATCAAACCCCCTACCAGATCTATAGGAAGACCATACCGAAATATTTGATGTTCACCACCACCCAAGTAAGGGGAAAAGAAAATATTTCCTTCTGAAACGGCCCATATCTCATGAAGATGATAAGAATAATCCGGAAGGTTAAAACCCCAACCTATAACCACCAACACGATTATCCCAGTGACTAATAAACAAAAGATAGCAAGGACATTTTCCAATTCCAAATCAGTCCAATCGATTAAAGACATCAAAAAGGATTAGACCAAATCCTCATTTAAAATCTCTGGGAGATAAACTCAAAAAATAAAACCAAAATTATAGATTCAGATTAGACAAAACTCTAAAAAACTAAAGAGAGTTCACCTTCTTTTCCAACTCATCCAATATATCCGAGAGTTTATCTTGCAAAACAGGAGAAATATCATCTCCTAATGACAAACTCTTAGGCTGAACACCCAAAATCAGGATTTCTTCAGGAGACTTATCTATTTTCTCCGATAACTCAATTATCTCCAAAACATCTGTTCCATGAGTTCCGCTAAAACCTTTCATAGATTTAACCTCTTCCGGAGAAAAAAAGGAATAATCACCAGGCGACTCACCAAAACGGACTGAATCGACTAAAATAACCTTTTCAAAATTTTCCAATCGATGTAAAACTTTCAATCCTCCACTACCCACCTCATAAACCTCAACGTCAGAAGGCAAATCTCTATTCTTCATACTTTGAGCAACAACAATGCCAATTCCATCATCGCCTCTCAGCTTATTACCAATGCCTAAAATTCCAATCATTCTAACTGCTTTCAAAAATTATTCTACAAAATCCACATCAAGATAATGAGTAGAACATGATATACAAGGATCATAAGCCCTCACAAGCATCTCCAAAGTTAGCTCTATCTCATCTTCATCCTTTTCATCGATAATATTAGGTACCAATGACTCCATATCTTTCTGAATGTTTCCATGATTTTGATTAGTTGGAATTACACAATTTGCCTTCTGAACCCTCCCGTCCTCATCATAAGTATAATCGTGGAAGAGAATACCTCTAGGAACTTCAACCGCAGCAATTCCTCTACCTGACTTCACATCCACATCCGGTTCATAATTAGGCTCTTGTTCCTCAAGACCTCTATCCAATAACTGATCTATAAGATTCATAGAATCTTCAATACTATGCACAACCTCCACCAATTGAGCAACATTATTCATATAGGGATTATAACACATCGTCTCCAATCCCAAATCTTCAGCTACTTCTTTTGCCAAAGGTGAAAGCTTTTCATAATTATTATTAACCCTCGCCAACGCTCCGACCATATAGGCATCTCTGTTGCTTTTAGCATATTTAGCGGTAGATTGTTCTACCACGTACTCATTAACAATCTCCTCATAATCATCAACAGCGGAAGCCCCCGTATCCGAAGACACAAGCTGTCCATCATAAAGAGGATACTCATCCGAATCATTAGTTAATGATATAAACTCAGTTTCCCTCTCGAAATCAGGCAACTCACCTGACAAACTCTTTACAACTGAAGCTAATTCCTTCAAATCAGATACCGAATCTTCTAACTTACCCCTCAAATCTTCCAATTCAAGTGGCGAAGGAATCTTAGTAAAACCTCCCGGAACCAATCTACGAGGATGAGTCGTCCTGCCACAAACCAGTCTAGACATCTCATTAGCCAACTTATGAACTCTAATTACCGTCTTTACCTCTTCAGTGTGAGAAGAAGCCATCGGAATCACAGATTCTTTACCAGCTAAATCAGGCAACGCAAGATATCCCACATGAAGAACATGACTCTGAACATTTTCCCCATGAAGAGCAAGCCTTCTCAAAAGCTGATCTTGCTCAGAAATCTCAATATCCATCGCATCCTCAGTAGCTTTTAAAGATGTTAGAGAATGTCCTATCGAACAAATACCACAAATTCGAGAGGTAATTCTGGCAGTATTATCATAAGACTTATCCTTTACCAACGACTCAAAAAATCTCGGAGCTTCAGTAACCGTCCACTTAATATCTTCAATGCTACCATCCTGTGCATTAACAGTTATATTTCCATGTCCTTCAACCCGAGTGACATGTTCCACATCTACATTAACTTCTCCCATTTCTAATCACCTACTCAAATATTTCTTCTTCCTTAATTAACCTGCGGAGAACCTGAACATCTTCATAAGAGAACACCTTCGCAGCTTCTAAAACCTCTTCCTTTTCAAATCCGGCATCCTCAAAAGCTCTTAATCCAATCTTCAAAACGTCTTCATTACTCAAAACTGAGTAACAACCTTCACAAGGATCCCCTCTAGTAGTGCAAAAAGCATCACAATTAGCAAAAGTGATAGGCCCTAAACAGAGTACTCCCTTAGAAAGGAAACACCCTTCACCCTGCCTTGGACATTCAGAACAAACTGAAACACCGTCCAGATCATATTCAACACAATATTCAGCAAACTTGCAATCACCACTTATTGAACAATCTCTACAATCCTGTTGATGCTCTGACAGCAAAAGTTCTAAAACTTCCCTTCGTTCATCATAAACAGCTTGACTCTTAGTCGAAACTTCCAACCCATCCGAAACCGGCATAGAACAACTTGTATCGAGTAAAGTCTCCTCATTCCCATCCATCACTTCCACCACACACATCCTACAAGCCGCGGGCCTTTCATCTTCATTCAAAGGATTATAACAGAAAGTCGGGATAGATATTCCATTTTCCTTAGCGACATCAAGAACATGTTGACCAGGTTCACACTCATACTCCTCCCCATCTATGATAATTTCCATTATTCTTCTCCCTCCCCTATATCACATCTTAAACAACGTTCAGCCTCTCCTTCAGCGGTTTCCCTATCCATGCACTGAATAACTTCTTTGAAATTACTCCGCCTATCCTCAACAGAAAGAGATTGAAGTTCAGCTCTAGGAATATAATATTCATTGTCAGGTTCTTCCATAGCATAATCATACGTATTTTTACCCTGTAGTTCTTCCATTCTACTCTCACCCATAAGTTCTGCATCTATTTCTTTAGCCGCCTTCTTACCTTGACCAACCGCCTCAATCACCGTAGCCGGTCCCAAAACTGCATCTCCACCTGCAAATATTTTTGGATGATTAGTCCTCATCGTATTAGAATCAACTTCTAAACGCCTACTATCCTCACCGGTTATCTCACCAGCTATATCCTCTGCGAAACTAGTATCAATCCTCTGACCAATAGCTGTTATTATCGAATCAGCTTTCAAAACAGTCCTCTCATAATCTATAGGCTCTGGCTTCTGACGGCCATCCTTAGAATACTCACCCATCTCAGTCTTAGAAAATTCCATTCCCGTCGCCTCACCCTCTTCAACTATAACCTTCTCAGGTGAAAGTAGGAACTTAAACTCAACGCCTTCCTTCCTCGCCTCATCGACTTCTTCAGGATAAGCAGGCATGTCCACCTCCTCCCTACGATATGCTACTATTACTCTTTCACAACCCAATCTACGAGCAGTCCTAGCCATATCAACAGACACATTTCCACCTCCAATTATAAGAACAGTATCCCCTAACTCGACATCTTCTCCTCTATTAATCTTCTCCAGAAGTTTCATACCCTCCTTAATTCCAGGCTTATCACCGTTCTCCAAACCAAGCGAACGATCCTTGTGAGCTCCGATGCCCAAGAAAACCGAATCATAGTCATCTACTATCTCACCAAAATCCATGTCCTCCCCAACAGTAGTGTTCACCTCAACATCAACACCAAGGTCCAATATTTGGTCAATCTCCCAATCTAACACATCTCTAGGAAGTCTATACTCAGGAATACCATACCTAAGCATTCCGCCCAGCTCAGGCCTGCCTTCATATACCGTAACATCATGCCCTAGCCTCTTCAAGAAGTAAGCAGCTGTCAATCCAGCAGGTCCACCACCAACAACACCTATCTCCTTATCCGTAGACTCCAGCTGAGAAGTTTCCGGTCTATCGTCCACTTCACCAGAATAAACCTGATCTGCAACAAATCTATGTTGAGCCATTATCGAAACCGCCCGATCAAGTTGACCTCTCTGACACCTATCCTCACAAGGATGATCACAAACCCTACCACAAATACCAGGGAATGGATTATCCTCCCTCTGTATTTCATAAGCTTCACCTATCCGCCCTTCTTTAACTAGTTGCATCTGACCCGGCACATCAGTATCAGCCGGACACGTATCTTGACAAGGAGAGTGGAACAGAGCCGCGCATACAGAAGCAGGGCACTCGCCACTCTTGATATGCTTCTCATATTCATCCCTGAAATAATCGAGTGTAGTAAGGATAGGATTGGGAGCCGTACCACCAAGTCCACAAAGAGAACCATCTCTAACCTGAATCGCAAGATTTTCTAAAGTATCAAGATCCTCCATCTTACCTTCACCCCTAGTTATCCTATTCAAAATCTCAAGCATCCGTCTAGTCCCAACCCTACAAGGTGTACACTGCCCACAAGACTCACTGACACAGAAATCTAAGAAGTACCTTGCAACATCCACCATGCAAGTATCTTCATCCATAGCAACCATACCCCCAGAACCAACAATAGACCCTAACTCCTCCAAGTTCTCATAATCTACCTTAACATCGAGATTTTCTGCAGGGATACAACCACCCGAAGGACCACCAGTTTGTACAGCTTTAAACTGCCTATCATTCTCCATTCCGTCACCTATACCATATATAATCTCTTTCAACTCCGTTCCCATCGGAATTTCAACTAACCCTGAATTTTCAATATTACCTACAAGAGAGAAAACCTTTGTACCTTTACTCTTCTCTGTACCGATACCTTTGAACCACTCCGAACCCTTCTCGAATACGACAGGAATATTAGCCCAAGTTTCGACATTGTTCACATTAGTTGGTTTACCATACAAACCAGAATTCGCAGGGAAGGGAGGTCTAGTATTCGGTTCTCCTCTTCCACCTTCAATAGAAGAAATAAGTGCAGTTTCCTCCCCACAAACAAAAGCACCAGCGCCTTCCATTATTTTAAGATCAAAAGAGAAATCAGTGCCCATTATATTCTCGCCGAGAAGATTATAATCTCTTGCCTGCTCAATCGCATTCTCCAACCTCTTAATTGCCAACGGGTATTCGGCCCTGACATATAGATAACCTTCAGTAGCACCCATAGCATACGCTCCAATTACCATACCTTCTATGACACTATGTGGATCGCCTTCCAAAATCGAACGGTCCATATAAGCTCCAGGGTCACCTTCATCTGCATTGCAAATGAGATATTTTTCATCGCCATCAGCATCCTTAGCAAATTGCCACTTTACTCCAGTCGGGAATCCTCCACCTCCCCTTCCTCTTAATCCTGATTCTTTAACTTCATCGATAACGTCCTGAGGTTCTTTCTCCTTAAGGACCTTCATAGCAGACCTGTAACCACCCCTGGCTACATATTGTTCAATAGATTTCGGATTGATAACACCCGAATTTCTAAGAGCTATTCTAACCTGCTTATTCAAAAACGGGATTTCATCCAAAGTAGGAATATCCTCATATTGCCACGAATAATCGACTCTACCATTTTCACAGACAGATAATTCATTAGAAAGCTGACCTAAAACATACTCGTCCACAGGCCGATCATTTAACAAGTGCTCATTCAATATACGCTCCATCTTATTTTTATCGACATTAGCGTAGGTAACACGAGGCTTCTTCGGCATTTTGATATCCACAAGCGGTTCAGCGTGACACATTCCTATACAACCGACGGAAACAATTTCTGGTTCATTTCTCTTTCCCATCTTCTCTTTGATGTTATTTTTCTCCAAATATTCCTCTGCAAAAGAAACCAAATCATCAGCGCCAGCAGCTATTCCACACGTAGATCGTCCAATTATTATCTTTGGATTATAAGACTCCAATTCTCTTTCGCCTATTTTGGCCATCTCTTCCAAATCATCCATTTTGCTTATAACCATTCTATCACCTACTCATAATCCTCCAAAATATCTTCCAATTCTGAAGCCCTAACTCTACTATAGATTTCACCATCTATATCGACCACCGGAGCTAAACCACAACACCCTAAACATCTAACCTGGTTAAGAGAAAATCTTCTATCCTCTGTGGTTTCACCAGGGCCAATGTTAAGCAACTCCTGAAGTTCCTCCATTAATTCCTCAGCACCCTTTACGTGGCAACTAGTACCCATACAAACAGACACCTTATGACGACCTGGAGGATGCATTGTAAATTGAGAATAAAAGCTCGCAATACCATAAAGATCAGTATAACTAGTTCCGATCCGTCCAGCAATATACTTCATATGTTCCCCTTTCAACCAACCATATTCTTCCTGAGTCTTCTGAAGAATTTCTATCTTCTGAGATTCAGGTTTATCAACGGAGTCTATTATCTTTTCCAACTTTCTCTTTTCTTCCCAAGCCAGTTCTTCGAGGTCATTTTCCGCCATATCTTCAACTCCACTATTCAAAATCATCCCTTTCCTTTAAATCCTTAATCCAGTCAATCCTAGATTGAATCTCGGAATCTTCAGTTGTAGGATGATTGCCCCCTCCCGAAACACATCCCTGCAAACAGGGAAATACATCCACTGGACCTCCATCTAAGTTTGCCTCAGAAAGTTCACCCCTCAACCCCTTCGTGACCTTGAAGTGTTCTTCCTTAGGGAAAACACCCGGGTGTTCAAATTCAGACCTCACAACTTCCCCATCATAGCCTTCATCTTCGATATCCAAAAATCCAATATCTAAATCCTTTTGCTTGAAAAGATCCTCTAAATCCTCAGCTGACAATACGTATTCCAACCCGTCCAATTCTTTATGACCTGTGCAAGAACTTAACAAACAAACCTCTCCTTCGATATCATCCATTAACAAACTCCAAGGGGAATTATCTTCTCTAATTTCCAATTCCTCAATCCTTTCATCTTCAATATAATTACGAGCAGGCAAACACCAGCTTGCAAGAACCGGCACATCCTCCTCAGAATCTACTTCTTGTGATTCAGAAATATAACTATCATACTGAACGACTTTATCAAAACCAACCTTTCGAAGAGCCGCAATAACGTATTTTTCAGCCCTCATAGGATCCATATCTTCAAGTTTTGAATGTCTTAAAACAAAAGACGACAACGCCACAGAATCCAAAGCTATAGTCAAATCCCTACTCTCCAAATCCTGAGACAAATCCTTCACTGGTGAATCGGTATACAAAGCATCTACAGGACATACTGAAACACATTGCCCACACTGTATACACCCATTTGCATCAAAACCGATATCTTTAGGAGTCGATATTATCGTCTCCCAACCTTTATCAACCGGTCCCAAAGCATCAACACCTAAAACATCCTGACAAACATTAACGCACCGTCTACACAAAATACACTTATTCGAATTGTAATTAACCAAAGACCTCTCATCAGGTTCTCGATCCCTCAAAGAGAGGGGGAAACTAATATCTTTATTAGTATCAAACGGTTCTTCCACTATCCTCCGTATGAAATGGAAGACTCTTTCACCTCTGACAGGACACCCTCTTAGATAATAATCGACATCAACTACTTCATCAGCAGCCCTAGGAGAATCAACATCAAACAAATCATTACCCTCAATCTGGTCCTCAGCTCCTCCATAAACTTCTTCCTGAGACTCCTCCACGGTCCAATCCTTCTGTAATTTATTAACACAACCATTACTAGCACAATCACCAAGAGCCACCAATACTTCGGCATTCGATCTGACCTCTTTCAAACGCTCCTCATCAATTGGCCTTTGTATAGAACCCTCTACAAAAGCAATCTTATAATCATCAGAATGTGCTTTCGTTACTTCACGAAAGCTAACAATCTCCACTAAATCAAGAAGATCCAATAACTTCTCCTCAAGATTCACTATCTGTAATTGATCACCCTCACAACCAGCGAAATCAAAAAATGCAACTTTTGGCTTTTCGTCAGTCAAGATTATCCCTCTTCTTTTTATCTCCATAGATATTATCTATCTCGTTAAAATTGGGCTTATTACTTTTTATGGGTTTTGTTCAAAATATTCATGTTTTTTCAATAATTACAAAAACTTCATAATATTAGTAAATCTACTAACAAAAATAAACCAAAAAAATAACTGAGAATTACAAATTCAAAAATTAGAAAAGTTCTTCCTTTGCCATTTCGAAAGCCATCTCATAATCAAATAAACCGCTATCTCTATCATTTGCCAAAGACAAAATCTCCCGCTCTAGCCAACTCTTAAAATTACCAAGAGCCAGACCGCCCAATCCAATGATTCCATCCATAAACTCATCACCGTCCAAACTGGGATCCAAATTTTGGATGCCCGTCGGAGGAGTTGTATTCAAATCCGCCATCACTTTCACATCCTCAATATTCTTCAAAACGCTCTCAGACACAATTCGGACCCCCTCAGGACCCGAAGATACAACTAAATCACAATTATTTATTGCTCTAACAACCTCCTCATCGTTAGCAGCCCTAATCCCCTGAACATTGAACTCACATCCATTAGATATATCTCTAGCAATCCTCCTAGCCCTATCCTCAACTCTAGAGGTAATGACAACATTAGCACACTCACTTGCACAAAGCCTAGCTACAATCCTACCAACAGGGCCCGTACCAGCAAGAACAAGAACATCCTCTCCCTCAAAACGCTCATCATAATTATCCAAAAGAATTTTCTCCAACTTAGCGACAAGAGCACTACCGGTAGTATTAGCGCCACGAGGATCTACAACAACTGAAGCTTCAAACGGATGAAACATAGTCTCTTTAATCTCTTCTAAAGTTCTCGCAACTACCTCAGGACTAGATCCACCTATCAAAAAACTCGTATGTTTAACACCTTCTGGACCCCGAGGATAAATCGCATCTCTGACCAGTTTCTCAACTTTCTCCACCTTTATATTTTCATAAGGGACTACCTCATCAAAACCCGCATCATAAGCAGTCAAAATATCAAAAGGACTAGCATTTTCATCCGTATCAAAAAACAATAAAATATCTTTAAATTCAGTATCTCCCGAAGATGACAACCTAAGTTTCCTCCCTAGCAAAGTTTAAGCGATTTATTGTTAATTTAAAAATATTTAAAATTATTTGAAACCTTACAACCTAAAAATCAAAAGCCGACAACTTCGGTGCCCCAATCCGTCAAATTCATCTGTCTATCCAAATAGCCCGTAGTCTTCAACAGTCTAACCCTCTGCTTAATAGTCCTTAAAGGAACCCCTGCTTCTGAAGAGGCTTCACTCAAACTCTCGCCATTATCTAAGCACCTTAGGATAACTCTACCTATATCTCCAACAAAAATTTCATGAGCCAACCTTCTTTTCATAGGTGGATTTATCGTATCAATCGAAGAAAATATATCTCTAACTACCTTAGGAGACGGTTCCGCTGAATATTTCTCTTTTATTTCCCCCTCAGCAGAATTAGAACCTAAACCCGCATCCCTAACTAAAATTAAATCTTCGGCTACCTTCAAAATCCTTTCTAAAGGTCTAGAAGTCCTGTCAACTGTAGAATCTATACTGGCTCTCAACGTTTCATTCGTCTCATTCAAATCCTGGACTTTATCCTCCAATTCATGGATTCTTCCAACCAAATCTCTTCTAGAAATATCCCAGCCACCTATGTAGAATATCCATACAAGTAGAGCCAATATGATAATCACTAGAGTAATCTCAACTAACAACTGACTCACCGCAATGAACTTAGTCTTTTAAAGTTTTATAATTCCCGCTTTAAAACCTAATAGCTTCAGGGGGGCATACTGAAACGCAAAGTCCACAACCCGAACAATTAGCTGGATCTATTCTAGCACTGCCGCCAACGATCTTTACCGCATCATAAGAACAATGTTTGACACACAACCCACATCCAGTACATTTGGACTGTAAAACATCTGGTTGCTTAGCAGAAGTCCTTATAGGTTCATCCGGCAAATTATTCAAAGCGCTGCCACTGATTTCGTCAATCGAATCATAGCCACGTCCATTCATAAAACCTGAAAGGCTATCAGCAATAAGCCCAAAAATCTTAGAACCTCTTGTTATAGCAGTTGTACAAATCTGAACAGCAGAAGCTCCTGCCATCAAAAACTCTGCAACATCTTTTTCATCCTTTATTCCTCCAACGCCGATAACAGGAATATCAACAGCTCTAGCAATATCTGCAACACATCTTACAGCAATCGGTTTTATAGCAGGACCGGACAAGTTACCGTATCCATTTTCACTACCCATAATAGGATTCTCTGTATAAACATCAATTCTCAAAGCAGGGCCTACAGCATCAATCGCAACTATACCATCAGCACCGGCTTCTTCAGCAGCCTCTGCAAAATCAGCTATATTCAACATATCAGCACTTAATTTCACAAAAACCGGCAAATCTGTTTCGGATTTTGCTGCTTCTATAACTTCCACAATAGACTCAGGATCGTCAGCTTCATAATTTGGAGAAATTTCCAACGCATCTACTCCTGCTTCAGCTACCTGTGGCGCAATCTCTTCAACATCGCTAGCTGAATAACCAATGCTCGCTATCAATGGAAGGCCTGCTTCTTTCGCCTTAGGTAACTCCTCTTTAACCCATTGACTCAATGGAATCTCCGACCATTTTTCAGCGTTGATCAAGCTCTCCCCTATCTTTGCTAGATTGGGTCGAGGTACCTCAGCAGGTTCGACACTAATAGTTTTGGAAACCAAAGCGCCTGCTCCTTTATTGGCTATCTCTTGCATAGAGTCCCCATCTCTGACGATAGGTCCCGATGCAGGTAATAGCGGATTTCTTAATTCAAGTCCAGCTAAATTTGTTTCTAATGTAATTTTTTCACCTCTTTATATCATCAAATTTTTTTCCAAACCTTTTCTGAAGTTTTTTTACACTTACTCATAGCCCTTTTTTCATTAAGTGTTTTTATATTATGGTTTTTCACGACCTCTTTACCACCTACAAGCACCGTATCCACATCCCCCACCCCCACCGATCTTATAACATGACGAATAGTATTATCTCTTCTCAAAGATGTAGGTATACCTTCCGAATCTATGACTACCAAATCTCCCCTCTTGCCCGGTTCTAATGACCCAATCCTATCCCCAAGGCCAAATAGTCTAGCTCCTTCGATAGTAACCATTCTTAGAATTTCTTCAGGTGAAAGATTCGTCAAATCCCCTGTCACTCCTTTTGAAACACTATCCAAAAATCTCAAAGATTCGAAAATATTCATAGAATGTTCGTCCACCCCTAATCCTACAGGTATATCTCTATCTCTAATCTTATCTATAGGTGGCAAACCAACACCATCCCTCATATTTCCAACAGGATTTATGGACACACCCGCACCCGCCTTTTCCACTATGCCTATTTCTTCATCAGATATATCGGCACAGCTAGATAGAACTGTATTTGAAGACATAACACCAACGTCTCTAAGCCTTTCTAAGGTGAACTTTCCAAACTTTTTCAAATTGCAGAAAGAATCAGCCCCAGATTTACATGCCGAAATTCCGATGGGTGCATCAAAACGGTTAGATACCCTTTTACCATGTCGAAGTAATTCATCAGAAACCAAAAAAGAAGGGGCCAAACCAACCATACCCCTAACTAAACCGTCCGATATTCTTTTATCCTCCGAATTTTCAAGAAAACGAATATTTTCCTTCATACCCTTAGCACCTTCAGCCCGCGTATTACGTTCCGTAGCTTCAAACCCCACCAAACCTCTTACACCAACAGCCTCCATCGCTACCGCCACAGCATCTAAAGACTTACCGATAGAACCCTGACTAGAATGTAAAGCCGGGACAAATGTAACACCGCTCCTAACAAGTCTAGTGCAAAAAGCTCTAGTAGCAACTTCGATATCCTCTTTTCTCAAAACCTCATCAAAGGGCCAGATAACTCTTCTTAACCTTTGCATATAGTCACAAGGTTCCTCAACTTTCAGAGAATGAGCCTGTAATAATATCTTATACGGCCTAGCTATACCGGAAACCATTCCCGGGATAACAATTCCCCCTTCCGCATCTATCACATCATCTGCTTGTTCTTCACCCACTTCTCCAATTCTAGATATCTCCCCATTTTCAATCAAAACAGACCCCTTAATAATTCGTGAGTCCGGATCCATCGTGACAATATATCCATCTTTCACCAAAATCGCAGACAATTGAAACCCCAATATTAGAGAAATCCTAAAAATGAATAAAGTTTTTGATAGCTTAATCCGACCAATTTGAAAAAAGAAAATAAGGAAAAACGACTACTAAAAAGATGGTAATAGAAAATTAAGAGGTGATAAATTGGTAAATGACTGTATATTTTGTCAAATAGTCCGAGGGGAAATAGACAGCAAAAAGATCTACGAAACAGAAAACGTTATCTCGTTCCTCGATGCCAATCCAAGAGCACCTGGTCATTCTTTAGTGATACCAAAAAAACATGTTAAAATCCTCCAAAATCTTGAAGATGATATAATCGCCGAAACATTCCAAATGGTGAAAAAAGTCGAGAATGATCTCAAAAAAGCTCTTAACCCAGATGCATTTACTGTAGGGATAAATGATGGAGAAGCCGCCGGGCAAGAAATCCCACATCTGCACATCAATATTATCCCGAGATACCAAGATGACGGCGGCGGCCCTATCCACTCAGTAGTCAGTAATCAACCAGAACAGAGCGTATCGGAAATAGCAGACAAAATTCAGAACTCAAATCGGAAATAACGACTCATAAGATTAAATAAAGAGCAACATACAATAATAGTAGGGGGAAAATTGCCTGAATTTTCACTAGCTTCTATGAGGAAAATAATCGAAAAAACCGGTAAAGAAAGAATCTCTGAAGACGCTTCACTAGAGCTCAGTGCAGTTCTAGAATCCTTAGGAAAAGAAATAGCCGAAGAAGCAATTAGAAAAGCTAACCAAGAGGATTTGAAGACGATAAAAAAGAAACACGTCAAAAAAGCAGCAAAAGAAATGGAAATATAGAGTTGAAAAAATAGAATTCTTCAAACCGGAAATAGTATTATTCTTGCAAAGTAATCTGAGCTTCTACGACTTTTGAACCTTTACCCTTTTTGAAAGCAAAAACAGGGGTCAATGCAATTTCAGATATTTCCCTAAATTCAATAGGAATCTCACTAGTCTTCTTCAATACATCAACTATACTATCAATATCCACTGGTTCTCCACCTTCAGATCCGGAAAGCAAAGGATATCCTTCAATTTCCTCAATCATGTCTCTTGCCTCATCCCCAGATATCGGCGCCAATCTATAACTCATATCTTTCAATTTATCAACCCATACACCACCCAACCCAAAAGTCATAGTAGGGCCAAAAGACGGATCTTGAATCACACCTATAACTACTTCTCTAGCATCAGGAACATACTCTTGAACAACAACTCCTTCAATTTCAGCATCTCTATCATAACTCTTTGCGTTTAGTTTCAAATCCTCAAAAGCCTGTCTTACCTCTATCTCTGATGATATCCCTATCCTAATCCCCTCGGCCTCAGTTTTGTTATCTATATCCGGAGAGGAAATTTTCATTACGACAGGATATTTCAACTCTCTAGCAGCATCAACTGCTTCAAGCTTATCTTTAGCTAGCTTGGTTTCAGTCACAGGAATTTCCCATTCTGAAAGTAATTGCTTGGACTCGTATTCCGTTAGTTTAGTCCTATCTTCTTCCCGAGCTTTTTCTATTATTTTAGTTACTTCCTTTTTCCTTGCCATCATTTCACCAATGAAACACAGTATATGTCAAACTCTAATGGTTTAAGATTTGTGATGTATTTACAATACATCCTGACAACAATCCTATTTAACTTTTGAGAATGCTGAAAAGAAAATAGATTCCTATCGAAAGAATATAATGAAAATTCGAACGATTCAAACTCAATAAATAAACTATAAATTTTACTGACGGAACTCTTCTACCTCATCATCAGACAATTCTCGATATCCATCCTCATCGATATCAACGACCGAAATTTTATCGCCAGTAGCCGCATCACGTTCAATAGCTTGTTGAATAGATTGGGTAGCAAGTTCTAAAGCGTTCTCTTTCCTCATGTTCACTCTATATTTCTGCTCAAGAACCCCATAAGCCACAGACGATCCTGTACCTGCACTCGCAAACTTTTCCTCTTCCAAACTACCTCCAGCAGGATCTAAAAAGTATAATCTCGGTCCATCTGAATCATAACCCGCCAAAATCATCGAAACTATATATGGCATTAATTTCCTTTCATGAAAAATATTTGATGTCAACCTTGCCAAACTATTTGTAGGAATCTTTTTCTCCTTACGCATCCTGTATAAATTCGATTCTGACCTCATAGTATCAACTAAACTCTTAGCATCTCCTCCTAAGCCAGAAATCCCTGCCCCGATGTTATCTTGAATTTTGTATATTTTCTTGACCTTCTTACTCCTAACTAGGTTCCTAGCCGTAGTTCTAGAGTCCGAAGCTAAGGTCGTACCTTCTTCATAATTCAAACCAACTACCGTTCCTTGAAAAGCTTCCTCCATTATATCCAACTTTCATTTTTGTCTACTTCCTATAAAACCTCACCGAAATCCTCACCCAAAAGATTGACTCTAAGAAACATTTTTTCTCTTAATAAATTATCTTCAACAACTTTCCGGTGGAATCTATGAAAAACACATCAATCGTGAGACTTAGTCTAATTTCCTCCATAGTAGGATTAACCCTGCTTTATATGAGCGCTGCCAGCATAAATCCTGGTGTCACACCGATTTCAGAGATTGACGAAAACTACATCGGGCTAAAAACAAAAATATCCGGTGAAGTAATAAAAACTCGAAAACACTCAGATGGGCACCTATTTCTCCAAATCAGGGGGAAAGACTACAATAAAATAAGAATTCCAATCTTTGCTCAGACTAATTCAAACCTTAATGAAAAAATAGAACTGCTTGATAATATCGAAATAAAAGGGGAGGTAAACGAATACAGAGGAGATTTACAGGTTACACCTCAAAATTCCGAAAGCATTAAAGTAGTAAAATCTGCTCCGATAAATATATCTAAAATTTCAAAGGCTCAAGCTGGAGAAATTGTGAGAGTTAGAGGATACATTTCAGAAAAAAACAAAAACAAAGATGGTAGCTATTCAATAATCATCAAAAATGATGGAAATAAAATCAAAGCCCATATCCCCAAAGAAATAGCCTCATCTTCAAAATTTGAAATGATGCGAGAAAGTACCCTAATCCAAGTCGGGGGGCCTTTAGAACTACGGAAGGGTGAAATAGCTATCAAAATAAGGAATCCCCATAATATCAGGTTCGAAACCTCAAAATGATTATTTACTTGCTATATTCCTTATTAGGTATATTGATTGGTTCATTCACAGGATTGATTCCGGGACTACATGTCAATAATATTGCACCGATATTGGTAAGCCTAGTATCCGGAACACAACTAGACACCTATCAAGCAATCTCCCTGATTGTCGCTATGATGACCACTCACACATTTCTAGATTTTATACCTTCCACCTTTCTAGGAGTTCCGGACAAAAACACCGCCCTCTCGGTACTCCCCGCTCACCAATTTGTTTTAGAAGGAAGAGGATATGAAGTAATAAAATTCACAGCTCTAGGCTCTCTCGGATCATTGATTATCAGCACAGTAATGGTCGGAGGATTGGTCCACATCATCGGGCCGATTTACAAAATTATCAATCCGTATATGCACTTACTACTCATATTCATAGTCGCCATAATGTTTCTACTTGAAGACTCTTGGAAAAAACGTCTAATCTCCCTTGGAATATTCCTTCTTGCAGGATTCTTAGGACTGATAGTACTAAACTCGAACCTGGTTCCGGGAAATAGCGGGTTAATGCCAATGCTAGGTGGACTATTTGGAATGAGTGTGTTAATCGTGAGCATAAACAATGAAAACACAATCCCACAACAAAAAATTTCAAACAAAGAAATCGAAGTCATCCCTAACACGAAACCGATAGTTTCAGGAGCTACAGCAGGATTTCTAACAGGAGTTATCCCCGGGGTTGGTCCTGCCCAAGGAACGGTTCTCTCCCAGGTATTGACAAAAACAGAGGAAACAAAGGACTTTCTGATAGGAGTAAGCGGTGTAAATACCGCCAAAGCATTGCTCTCTTTCGTAGCTCTATATGCAATAGGGAGGCCTAGAAGTGGCGCTGCAGTAGCTGTGCATAATCTAATAGAGAAAATAGGGCTAAACGACCTACTATTTCTAATCGGGATATCACTATTTGTTGGAGGTCTAGCCGCAGTCCTACATCTTAAAATCGGAAAACTAGCAGCGAAAAATATCGAAAAATTACCCTACAAACCAATGTGTCTAGCAGTAATTATCAGTATCATTGCTTTTAGCGTATATTATGCAGGTCTTTGGGGTATTCTTATTCTATTCACAAGTACTTCTATAGGCTTGCTACCTCCTTCATTCAACGTTAAAAGAACCCATTGTATGGGTGTGTTAATATTTCCAGTTATATTGTTCTTTTCAGGCTTAGAAACTCCAATACTCAAATTTTTAGGTTTATAACTATCAAAACCTGTTTCAGAATTTAAATGAAATAAAAAGAGCCCAATCAAACTCTCGACTTTGAAAGAATTAAAGGCCTTCTCTTTGTTGATCTGAAGTTTCTTGACCGGAATCTCTTTGGAAAGAAGTATCGCTTTGAACCTTTCTCTGATTAAACCAAAGAAAAGCACCGGGTGCTATAATCAATACAGCTCCTAACAACGCCATAACTTTATCATGTGGAGGAACAATACCTGAAGAAGTTAGCGAAAGAAACACCATTGTAGCTCCAAATACCATCAAAGGAACTAGAAAAATTGCAATTCTCCCATCTTCTCCAAAATTAAGTTCAAACCAATCCCACGTCAAATAGCAATAAGTAACAACCATGACTAAACCTACAACAACTAGAAGTATATCTATCCACTTAGCTATTGCAAAGGAGTAATACACGGTCAAAAACGACCCCAATACTCCAAGGATAAATCCTATAATCAGTTTTATCATGTCCAAATCCATTTCTGCATCCAAATTATCACTATGATTAGTTATATGACAACTCCTAAAAATTTTGCCCTACTTAATTCATAGACATGGATGTAGGTATACTTGTATCCGGAGGGAAAGATAGCGCATATGCCCACTGGTTAGCCTCTCAAAAAGGATATGATATAGTGAAGCTAATTACTATGATACCGAAAGTAAACGATTCTTGGATGTTCCAACAGTCAAATCCAAAAATAATGGATCTATATTCTCAAACGACCGAAACACCAATCATTAAAAAAACAACGCCCGGCGAAAAAGAGAGCGAAATAAATGACCTTAAAAACGCTTTAGAGGGTCTAGAGATTGAGGGAATAGTGACAGGAGTTGTAAACTCTAATTATCAAAGGGAGAGGGTCCAAAAAATTTGCGAAGAGATAGGGATAGAGATGATAACCCCTATATGGAAAAAAGACCCTTCAAAACTACTGAAAAATATGATAGAAGAAGGCTTTGTTTCCACTATAGTTTCTGTATCTGCTAAAGGTTTAGATGAAAAATGGCTCAGTAGAGAGATAAACAAAAAGAATTTAAAAAAACTAAAAAAGTTAAATCAAAAATATAAAATTCATATATCGGGAGAAGGAGGGGAATACGAAACACTGGCGCTGAACTCGCCACTCTTCAAAAAAAGAATCAAAATCACCAAAGCGAAAAAGGTATGGGACGGAATGAGAGGAAGGTTGGAAATAGAAGATGCGAAATTAGCTAAAAAATGAGATAGATAAAGGCAAAACTAATTTAGATTTTCACATTATATTATATCTGGAACCATGGAAACCGGAGTAATCTATTCTGAAAAATATTTAGAACATGAACTAACTCCTGGCCATCCTGAAAACCCAGAAAGACTAAGAGCAATAATGAACGCCATTCAACAAAGAAAAGATTTACTCAAAAAAATCAAAATTCTTGACGCTTCAAAAGCTTCAGAAGAAGACATTGAACTTGTCCATGACTCTGATTATATTGCAAAGGTCAAAGAGTATAGTGAGACCGGGGAAAGAATAGATCTGGATACACCGATGAATGAAAAAACATTCGAACTGGCTTTACTTGCTGCCGGAGGCACCGAAGAACTCGCAATGAGAATAGCAGAACAAGAATTTAAAAACGGATTCGCATTGATAAGACCGCCTGGACATCATGCGACAAGAGGGAAAGGAGGTGGATTCTGTTTTTTTAATAACATTGCCATTGCAGCGGCAAAACTAATTGAAAATCATTTTGCAGAAAAAATACTAATTTTCGACTTCGACTCACATCATGGTAATGGAACTCAAGATATATTTTATAACCGAAATGATGTACTCTATATCTCATTTCATCAAGACGGAAAAACATTATATCCTGGAACAGGTTTTCCAGAGGAAGTGGGAAGTTCCGAAGGTGAAGGATACAATATAAACATTCCGTTCACCCCGGGTTCTTCTGATAAACATTTCGCAGAAGCCCTAAGAAGATTTTTCATACCAATATCCGAACAGTTTGAACCGGATATGATTTTAGTTTCCGCAGGTTTTGATCCTCACAGCAATGATAATCTTACAAAACTTGATCTGACCTCGGAAGCATTCGAAATGCTCGGAAACACAGCAATTAATCAAGCAAAAAAACTGTGTGGAGGGAAAATAATGTTTACTTTAGAGGGAGGATATGCAATCGAATCACAAGCAGAATCAGCAATAAAAATATTCGAACGTTTAACAGACCCCCATCCACTAGACCTCGGGAAGGGCATGCCTGATTATAATTTCAACGAAATCGAAAAATCAATCAAACCTTATTGGGAAATCGATTAGCCTTACTTCTTTAATAACATGAATCGTTTTCTGTCTTGGGGATAAAAATGGATAAAATAAAGGAAAATATTCTTGAAAAAGTAAAACCCACTGAGAAAGAGAAAAATCAAATGAATGAAATCGTAAAGAACTTGCAAAACAAAGTCAAAGAAATTAGTTCAGATATGAATATTGATATCAAACCCATTCTCGTGGGCTCCACTGCAAGAGGTACTTGGCTTTCTGGAGAGCAAGATATCGATTTATTCTTACTCTTTCCTCAAGAAACCGACAGATGCCAATTAGAAAAACTAGGATTAGAGATTGGAAAAAAAGTGAGCGAAGGTAAGGGTAAGGAACAGTACGCTGAGCACCCCTATATAAACACAAGAATAGATGGTTTCGACATAGATATCGTTCCCTGCTACAATGTAGATGACCCCTCAGAACCACAGAGTTCCGTAGACAGAACTCCACATCATCAAAATTATATTGAGAAAAACTTGGAGAATGAACAAACCACCGAGGTCCTCCTATTAAAAAAATTTTTGAAGGGAGTGGGGACTTACGGTTCAGAATTAAAGGTACACGGATTTTCAGGATATCTTTCAGAACTTCTAATAATTCATTACGAAACTTTTGATAATCTGATAGAATCTGTAAAAAAGTGGGATGAGAAAAAAGTTATAGCCCCTAATGACAACCGTAGCAAAAAAGACCTTAAAAAAGCATTTCCCGAAAGTCCCTTAATACTGATAGATCCAGTAGATCCCTCTAGAAATGTAGCAGCAGCTTTATCAAAGGAGAATTACGCGAAATTCGTGAGAGCAGCAGAAAGTTTTTCCCAATCCCCTGACAAAAAATTCTTCTTCCCTAACCCCCCATTGAAAAACAAAAATAAAATCAGACAGATGATTAAAAAGAGAAAATCTAAAATATTTCTAATAAATCTTGAACTAGACGAAGAAATAGTTCATGACATCTTATATCCCCAATTGAGAAAAACTGAAAGAAAATTACGAAACAAGCTCGAAAGAGAAGATTTCAAAGTAATTAGAAGCAGAGTTTGGGCAGGAAAAAACAAAGCCGCAGTGATAATAGAATTAGACTACCCTAAAATTTCAAAAGTAAACACCCACGAGGGTCCACCACTGGGGATATCGGTAAAACCATTTCTTGAAAAGCACAAAAACTCCGAAAAAAAGCTTACAGGGCCCTATATCGACAAAAAAGGAAAAATGGTCTTCGAACTGGAAAGAAAACAAAATAAAGCTAGAAAAATACTAGAAAAATCTCTAAAAGATAACAAAGGATTAGGAAAAAACATTAAGAAAGCCCTAGAAAAAAATAGTTTCAAAATTGTCGAGGACGAAAACACGATAAAGGAAGCAGAACAACTATGTGGGGTAGAAATACTAGGTGAATACCTAGACAAAAAAGTTCCGTGGCAGAGATAGCGAAAGCCCAGAAATACTAAAATTTAAACTCTGAAATAGTGCTGTAAATAGGTCCTTCGGATGTAAGTTCGCTCTTCTTAAGCTCTATGCTGTCAACATCTACAGTGCCAAAAAATTCGTCAGACCTATCTTCTACGATAGCATTCAGCTGGTCCTTTGCCTTTCCCGATTTGACTCTAGCAATTGTAAAATGAGGCGTAAAATCCTTCTCATCTTTTGAAAATCCATTATTCGAAAGATTTGACTCCAAAGAATTCTTAACATCACAGAGTTTATCAGATCCCTCAGAAACCCCCGCCCAAATCACACGAATATAGCTAGGTTCGGGAAAAACACCCATCCCCTCTAGATTGATCTTAAAAGGGTCAAAATGAGTAATTCCATCAATAGCCTTTTTAACTACTTCTACTCTACTTTCGGAAACATCTCCTAGAAAACGTAGCGTCATATGAATATTTTGAGGATTTACGAGCTTCAAATCTGCACCTGTCTCTTTAAGGTCTTCTTGTACTGGCTTTAACGATTCTATAACTTCATTGTTGACGTCGATGGATATGAAAGTTCTAGGCACATAATCACCCAAATTCCAATTATTCTCAAAATTAAAAAGTATTTTACCGTTTATCCACTGTCTAATCAATAAATACTGAAATCAGAGTAAAACCCAATTCATTTCTCCGAATCCTCACCGCGAGCTACTACTGTCAATTCCGCGCCACACTCCGAGCATTTCCCATCTTTAGTAATTTTAGGCATCTCATCTACCTCTTTTCCACACAAACCACACTCAGGAATTTTTTAACCCCATTATCAATATGTGCTATCTTCTTGATAAAACATTATTATTAACTAATTATTCTTCTATACCCATAGTCTTAGCCGCTTCCCGAATACTTTCAAGATCTCCAGAAAGGAAAACCCTATCCCCCTCCTCTATCTTTTCATTACCTCGCGGTACAGTAAATTCACCACCCCTAAATATCCCTGCAAAAACACAGTTGGTCGGAAAATCCATCTCTAAAATAATTTCAGAAATCCTCATTCCTTCAACAGGAGAGCCCTCTGGTATTTCAGTAATAACAATCGAAGCTTCACCAGCACCCAAGTCAGCCACCCTTTTGAAAGACGGGTGCTCAATCTCGAGAAGAAAAGTATCCATATAAATATCCACAGTATTAACGGCCCTATCAGCCCCAGCTTCAATATATGCAGTTTCATAAGAGGGGTTTCTAGCCCTAGCCAAAATATTCGGAACATCAAAAGAACTAGCAAGTATGGTGAAAGCCAAATTAGCCGAATCCTTACCAATCAAACCTAAACAAACATCCGCTTTATCAATTCGCGCCTTCTTCAAAATATTTATTTTAGAAGCATCCCCACAAATCATCTTCGCACTCGTATCCATACTCACATTCTCGCAAACTTCCGGATCCTTATCAATAAGAATCACATCATGACCATTATTCTCCAACCCTTCGGCCACACGACGACCCGTCTGACCGGCACCAGCTACGATAATATACAATTCATCAACTCCTTATTTCACCCAAACCTCTCTATTCAATAAAATAAATATTGGAAGTATTTCAAGTCTTCCCACAAGCATCGCAAAAATGTAAAAAATCTTAATAATCGGATTCAAAGACACCATACTACCCAGATAACTGGGCCCTATATTCCCCAAAGCAGAAAACATGCCGGAAAAACAAGCAAATGGATCATGGTTGGAAAGGAGAGCAGTAACCATCCCTCCTATAACTAATAGAAGTATCCAGGACGCAAAAATTGTAAAAACCCTCATGAGCTCCGTATCTGAAATCTTTTCTCCATCTACAGTAAGATTAGTAATCATTTCTCTAGGGCGAGAGGCCTTTTTTATATGATTCCAAATTCCCTTGACCATAATCCCAACCCTCTTGACCTTTATACCACCAGCCGTAGAACCGACACAACCTCCTATTACCATTAAAATGAGGAAAACTTGTTTCGCAAGCGCCCCAAAATATTCACTGCCAATATACTCAGTTCCAAAACCGGTAGTAGTTGCAATTGAGACCACCTGAAACAGAGAAGTTCTAAATAAAGATTCAAGAGAATCGCCGAACAAACCTGCCGATATCATGACTAGAACAGTTGCGACAATTACTATTGACCACCATAATTTCATTTCCATATTATCCCATACACTCCGGATTTTACCCTTCAAAAAGCGGTAATGAATCACAAAGTTCGTCCCTCCTAAAAACATGAAAACTATGATTGTATACTCTATGAGCCGATAATTGGCTAGACCCTGATAAAATCCGATACTAGCATTATGGGTGGAAAACCCACCCGTAGAGACAGTGGTAAACGCGTGAGCAGTAGCATCAAAAAAGGTCACACCCTGTAACCATAATAGGGAAATCAGAACAACAGTGAATCCAATATAAATAGTCCACAAATATTTTATCGTGCGTTCCAGATTCGGAACGGGATTCGGCGACTTTGCCTTATGAGACTCACCTCTATAAAGGATATGTTCAGAAATTCCTTTCCGCCCAATGAAAAGAAAGAAAGTGATAATACCCAATCCACCTATCCACTGGATAAACGCTCTAAAAAACAGTAACGAATTAGGTATCACATTCACATTTTCTATCATCGTTATCCCAGTAGTAGTAAACCCACTCACAGCCTCAAAATAAGAGTTCAAAAACCCCATCTCGGTAATAATAGTGAAAGGCAAAGCACAGAAAAAAGAGATTATGATCCAAGCTATACCTGTCAAATATAAACCCTGAACAAGATTAAGACTTTTCTGTTCAAACTTCTTATCAAGCAGGGTCCCTACCCCCATCGAAATTAAAGCCGGTAATAAATAACCTAAATAGACTATGTAACCGTATATCTCAAACTCGGAAAAATAAACAGCCAAAAAAACAGGAATTAGTAACAAAATTCCAATAACTAAAAGAAGTCGACCGAGGGGTCCCAAAGATCTTTCTAAATTTCTTGGAATATTCAATGAAATCCCTAATTTGATAAACAATTCTTGTAACTTTTTGCACTTTTGGTTGTATTTTACGTCATTAAATCAGTTTAGTAAATAGTAATGAAAGAAAATTTACTCCAACTCACTAAGCAAATCAGTATATACATCCCTCTTATATCTCTCAGCTACTACCTTCCAAGTCGAATCTTTCAATTTTTCCTTCCCATTTCTCCCCAGCTCTCTAACACCTTCAGGATCATCTATAACGTAATTTACCCCCCACGCCACAGATTCCGGATAGGGATAGACTTTGATACCATTATCAAAATTATCAATATTCTCATCCAAACCTCCAACATTCGTTCCTACAACTGCCTTCTCAGCATCCCAAGCCTCGTAAAGAACCAGACCGAAAGGTTCATTCCTACTGGGGATACAAACTATATCACTAGCATTCAAAACATCCTTCAGTTCATCATCTGAAACATACCCTAGAAAATGAACTGAATCTTGGATATTCAAATAGTCTGCAAGATTTTCCAAATTACCTCTCATACCTCCCTTACCTATGAAAATAAAATTTACATCATCTCTGTTCCCTAAAACGTGAGGAATAGCTCTTATCAAAATATCAGGGCCTTTCTGATATTCCATCCTGCCAATAAACAAAACCACAGGCGCTAAAGGATTAATCCCATACCGTTCTTTCACTTCACCGGGGTCTAATTCTCTATTATGTTTCCCGATTTCTCCGCCGTTTGGAATAACATCGAGCTTATAATCTGGAATATCATAGAGCCAAGAAAGTTCGCTCTTCAAAGCACTAGAAACTGCTGTTACTCTATCCGAAACGTATCCCCCATACCACTCCTTACCCGATATCTCATCAAACTCCCACCAATCTCCAAAAACTCCACCATTTCGACCATATTCAGTAGAATGATAAGTTAACACTGTTGGATATCCCTCATTCTTAAGTTCATGCATAGCATCAACTGTAACCCAATCATGTCCATGAACCAAATCAAACTCTCCAAACTGATCCTCAACATGGTAAAATCTTTCAACCATGCATTCACACATCTCATGAGCCAATTCAAGAATGTCCTCAGTTAATGGAAAACTACACCTATGAACATGAACACCATTGATCTGATCATATTTCGACTGATCATCATCTATTCTAGTAAATAGATGAACTTCATTCCCATTTTCTGCTAAGGCCTCTGTTAAATTAGTCACAGCTGCAGCTAGACCTCCGATTCTGATTGAATTCAAAGACTCCCATGAAAAAACTCCAATTCTCAAACTATCGTCTTCCATTTCCTCTCCCATTTTATCATCTCTCATATCCAATATCTAATAATTGCCGGTTACAATCTCTAAAATACCGGCGTGACTATTTGGTGTTTCTTTTCAATCTTTAAAAAGAATATATCAAAATCTTGCAATCGAAAAAACAGCTTTCTAACAAAGCAAAATCAAAGATGACTTAGTTAAAAATTCTCTACTCTCTTCTCTAAATCGTCAAGAATACGTTTCATAGTCTTATAGGCCTCGTAGGGAGACTGCTGGCTGAAATAGTTATGCACTTCCTTCGACTCTCCTGGAACAGTATACATATAGTAAAGATGATCACTAGTCTGCAAGAATCTCCAGACCTCAAGCAAATCCTCATCTCCCGTTCTCTTGACTTTTGGCCCTAACTCCTTCATTTTAGCATAGCATTCTCTCTGCATAGAATTTCCTAACCAGGCATCAGTATTTCTCGCTTGATCCGCCCAAGATATTGTACCAAAATCTGAAATATCTACATATCCTTGGTCTTCTTTCTTCACTAACTGAGAAGGTGTAATAAACCTACTATCTTCATATTTTAACATTTCCCGGGGAAGCCATGCTAAGAAATCAAAAATCCCTGTATCTGGCCATTGATGTTCTCCAAAAGTTTCATAGTCCACAAATATATTCACAGATTGACCTTCGACTTCAGAGAGCCAAGCCGCATATTTGTCAGCAGTTAAGGGGTATTCCTCCCAATCTGAATTCGAAAATCTAAAACCGATATCATCAGAAAGCTTATAATTCCTAGGAAGCACCCTCATATCCGTACCACGTGCTTTATACACCAGGTTGGGCGACCTATCCCCCAAAAGTCGTTTCATCCCTTCCGTAAAAATACCTTTGTAACCCATCTGTTCCAAAGCTTCAGCAATAGAATTGTTATAGATGAACTCCGTATTTTCGAAAACCACCGGTTTCTGATCAAAAAGTTCTTCTACAAGATCTCTATGCATCCCCACCTGCTCCTTAAACTCTTCCCTCTCTTCAGAATAAAGACTGGCTAAAGAATGGTAGTAAGTCTGATTCAAAAATTCTACATTTCCCGTTTCATTTAATCTCTGGAAAGACTCGATAACTTCCGGGCACCACTTCTTGCACTGCCATAAAAAGACACCGGAGATACTGAAAGCCACTCTAAAATCCTTATCTTCATCAGAAAATTTCTCTATATTTTCAAGAATTTTCTCATTAGCCGTCAGATAGCATTTTTCAGCTACTCTCTTGAGAATTTCCTCATTCCAATCATTATCAAAATACAACTCTAATAGATCTTCAGTCTTAGAGCCCTTTGAAGATTCAAATTCTCTATCCAACCTCAAGGGTTGGTGTACCTCAAAGCCTAAACAGATATCAGTCATAAATTATCTCCTATACCCATTTTTAAAAGGAGGTTCTCTTTCTAAAATATCCTCCACATAACATCTTAACACTTCACCTACGCTCCAAGCCTGAGAAATGCAACCTCTCGCTCCATGTGGTTCATCACCATCAAATATTTCAGAGATAGTGCCAAGTCCCGACTCATAAAGATGAGAACCAATTAGACTTTCAACTATCCCTCTCAAATATTGACCATCATCTCCAAATCTGGAAACCGCACTTGCATAGGGGCCAATAAGCCAACTCCAAACCGTCCCTTGGTGATAGGCCCCATCTTTGCTTTGAATTCCCCCTTCGTACGAGCCTTCATAATCCTCATCTTCAGGGGCTAAACTCCGTAGTCCATAAGGAGTTAGAAGATTCTTTCTGACATTTGAAAGAATATTCTTTGCTTTATTCCCCTCTACCAATGGAAAAGGCAAACTCAAAGCAAAAACCTGGTTTGGGCGGAGCTTTTCTGATCCCGGTCCATCTACCAAATCAAATAAGTAGTTCCTTTCGGAGTTCCAAAATTTTTCTTGAAAATTCTTCTTCACATTTTCTGAGTCTATTCCTATTTCTATCTCCCTTCCAGTTTTTCGAGAGAGTAACTCCATTATTTTCAAAGAATTGTACCATAAAGCATTCATCTCAACTGTTTTTCCTTCTCGAGGAGTGACACAATCACCATCCACCCTTGCATCCATCCAAGTCAGTCCAGCCGAGGTCCAAATCAAATCATCACTATCCTTCTCTACCTTCCCAGTTTTACCATCAGCATATGTGGTCAAAATCCTGTTCAAAACATCCCAAAGCTCGTCCACTATTTCCAAATCATCTGTGTATGTAAGATATTTGTAAAGTGTCCAGAAGAACAACAAAGAAGCGTCCGCACTGTTCAATTCACTTTCCCCGCCTGTGATTCTATTTGGGATAAAGCCATCCTGTTGGTTATCTGCTAATGTCAACAAAACACTTCTAGCAGTCTCATTTCTCCCTTGAACCATAGTCAATCCCGGTAATGCTATGAGAGAATCCCTACCCCAAGCCGTGAACCAATGATATCCAGCGAGAACCATCCTATCTTCTACAATGAAAGAATCCGCAGAATTAAGCAAATATCTCATATCGTTTCCAATTCTCTCATCGTTTTTTTCACTGAGGGCTGACCCAAACTTATAGAATCTGTTCTTAGACTCTTGAATTATCCGCTCATAATTTTCAGGGCTCTCAAAGTAAAGTTTTTCAAAATCTCTTTCAAGACCATATCCTCCACTTGCTAAAATATTAACGACAGTCTTTCCCTTTTCAATATCCAACTCGAAATGACCTGGATTATAGTGGTCCTCTCTAAAGTTGAATCCCCGTTTTCGCTCCATTTCGTATTCCATGTCACGATACCATCTCTCCTCTTCGGGTAATTCTGACTCATGATATTCCGCCAAATCGGACCCTATTGAGAGAAAATGACCGTTTTCGGAAGATTCAAACATCTTCACGGCATCTGATCCAGATTTTTGAGAAAATTTATTTTCTCCAAAACTAGAAACCCTATCTATATCTCTATAATTCACTAGTGGGTGGAATTTTATTTTACAAATGTTTTCCAACTCACTATCTATCTTATAATTCAATATAACGGCATTTCTGTCATGAGGAACACAAACAGTTTTTTCTATACTAAAATTAGGAAGGGAATAAATGAACTTTGGATGAGGATTCAACCTAAACCATTCCAAGTGTTGATGACCTTTAGGATGGATGCTACCTGGATACTGATTGGTTGAAAGATGAAAACTATCATCTTCTATCACGATTTTCTCTTCTAACTTAGAAAGAAGGAGTTTCCTTTCCCAAGGGGGCTTAAAAGGGGCAACCAAAAGACCATGATATTTCCTAGTGTTAGCTCCAACAATGGTAGAAGAAGAATAACCTCCTAGACCATTCGTCAACAACCACTCCTCAGAAGAAGATTCAGCATAATCATTCAAAAAATCATCGTGAAAGGAAATCATCGCTAAAACACCTAATCAATGTTCAATTAAGGTTTGAAAATCCACCTAAGCCTATAAGATTATTTCGATTCTATCAAATGGTCATATATATCCAATGTTTCCTCAGCTATACTGTCTAAAGTATAATTTTCCAAAACTCTCTCCCTCGCATTTTCCCCCATTTTCTCTCTCAACTCGTCATCCGACAGTATTTCCTTCACAAAGTTAGCAATGTCATTAGGACTCTCTGGATCAACATGTGCTCCACATCTATTCGGACCAGTAGGAACCACCTGTTCCTTAAAGCCACTAATTCCTTTTGCTCCTACCACGACAGGCTTCCCCATGCTCATGGCTTCGGTGCAAACAATCCCAAAAGGTTCGTATTTCGAAGGAAAAACGGAAAGATCACAAGAAGCATAATACATCAGCCTCTCCTCCTCATCAACAAATTCGTACCGGGTAATCACGTTATCATTAAGATCATTATTTTCTATAATTTCATCAATAGACTCTTCCTGATCCCCCACTCCCAAAATCACCAATTTTGCATCCGGAACCTCCTCCAAAACTTCAGGCATAGCCTTAACAAGAGGAACAACTCCCTTCACCCAAGTCAATCTCCCTACGAAAAGAATCATAGGATCGTCACCCACGCCAATCTTTTCTCTAAATCTCTTCAAATTTTCTTCTGAAAACTCCTCTCTAGTAGGGTCATACTTTTCATGATCAACCCCATTAGGAACTGCCCTAATCTTGGACGGTTCATAGCCCAAAGAAATCAAATGACCCTTCATAGCATCACTTACTGTAATTATGATATCAGCCTTCCTACCAGCGGTTCTCTCCAAACTCTTCACAGTATCTGATCCATTTTCGGTTCTACCCTGTTCAGTAGAATGAATATGAAGAACAAAAGGGTCATCTAAAGACCTCTGAGCAGATATTCCTGCAATCCCGGATAACCAATCGTGAGCTACAATAATATCGAAATCTCTCTCATCCTTCCTCACAAGCTCATTCACAGTTTTAGTAGCAGAGAGAATATTATACATCAAAACCTCAGCAAAATAATTCTGAGAAGATTCAGCCCAATTAGCGACGTCTCCCGGCATAATTATCGGAAGTAAATCTATCATATCAGCTAGGAGAGGTCTATGAACTTCTACCCCCTTCCAAGTCTCTGAAGTTGTCGCATCCCCTGGATTTTTAGAGAAAACCGTAACGCTATGATCCTTCTTAACGAATCTCTTAGCCATTTCTTGAGCATATGTCCCTAATCCACCAGCTTGAAAAGGCGGAAATTCAAAAGAATAGTACAAAATTTTCATTTTTATCATTTACAATTACTTATTCAAACAAATAAATCTATCTTTAAACCGATTTCACAAAGGAAACCAAAAAGCAAACTCTAATTATTGAAGGATAAGAAAAATCTATAACTTGTTCTCAGCTAAGAATACGAATTCAATACGTATTCTCTGACCATCCTATGCGTATTGAAATAAGAGGCGTTAAATGCTATAGCATTTCTCATAATCTGAGTCCACCCCTTCCTATCAGTGTAAAACTTCGGAAGAATCTCCTCTTCCAACTTCTTATAAATATCAGAGGAGTCTAATTCGTCTATATCCTCATCTGATTCTTCATTTACATCTGAACCGATATCCCAACCAGTAACATCCTCTAAATGACCCTCTATCCACCAACCATCTAAAATACTAAGCTGAGGAACACCATTACATGCGGCCTTCATTCCGGAAGTTCCACATGCCTCTCTACCCCTTTCCGGATTATTTAACCAAAGATCAACTCCTGAGGTAAGTAAATCACCCCACCTCATATCGTAATCCTCAATATACGATATCTTTATATCATCTTTCACATCGTTCATATGGTCATAGACACTCCTAATCATATCTTTACTAGCTCCAGCCTGAGGATGAGCCTTACCAGCGAAAATAATCTGAAAATCTCCAACTTCTTGAGAAATATCCACAAGTTTTTCCTTATTATTGAAAATAAGGTCAGCTCTTTTGTAAGGAGCCGCTCTCCGAGCAAACCCAATGGTAAATACCCTGCTATTCATATCAACATCAGAAAAATCGTTAACCTCTTCAATTAACCTCTCCTTCTCCTTCAGATGACTGTTCCAAATTTCCTCACCTGGAATCCCTACACAGTGTTTCAACTTATACGGATCCCTTCTCCACCCTGGAACATTTTCATCATACAACTTTTCAAAACTATCCGAAACCCAAGTTGGAATATGAACACCGTTAGTAATTGAATCAATTGAATAATCGGAAAAAACCGACTTTGTCACATCCTCGTGACGTTTCGAAACTGCATTTATATAGCTACTTAAGTTCATCGCAAGAAGTGTCATATGTAAACTCTCTTCCTGACTTAGCTCTTTGAGCTCAGAAACTGGTAGATAATCATCCCCCATAACCTCACTTACAACATCATATGAAAATTCATCATGTCCTGCCTCAACAGGTGTATGAGTTGTAAAAACACACCTGTTTCTAACCTCTTCACGATCCCCCTGCAATCTATCCAAAAGCTCTAAAGTAAGCAGGCTGGAATGACTTTCATTCATATGATACTTTCCTATATCATATCCCATCTCCTCAAGAATACGAGCGCCTCCGATACCCAACACGATTTCTTGATATAGTCTATACTCATAGTCACTACTCTTGTAAAGAGAATCTGTAATATTTCGATATTCTTCATCATTCTCCTCAATGTCCGTGTCCAAAAAGATAACAGGTATAGAACTCTCCTTATACCCCTGAACTTCCTTTTTCCAAGCACCAACCGTAACTTCATCACCATTAATCATCACAGAAGTCCTGTCAGGTGTCTTCTCCAAAAACTGTTCAGGTTTCCAAAGTTCCGGTCCATCCACTTGATTGCCCTCATCATCCAACTCCTGTTTAGCATATCCCTTTTTATTTAGCTGTGTCACGCCTACTGCTGGGACATTCAAATCAGCAAAAGTCTTGATAGTGTCTCCGGCTAAAACACCCAACCCACCACTATAAGTATTCATCTCGGACTCAATTCCAATCTCCATAGTAAAATAAGCAATTTTGCCATCTTCTAGTTCTGGTGAAAACATCAAACCTACCTTAGGCTTTCTGAAATTCTATATTCTTAAGGCTTTCCCAAAAAACCGAGCAAAAAATACTCAATCAAATATGATGAAACTTACCTTAAAACCAATCCGAGAATCCCATCAAATCTAGAACTAAAATCGGTACCAGACTACCTATCACTATCTATCTGACTTTTAATCTTCTTAGCAGTCCCTCTTCCAACGCTCTTTACTTTACTCAACTCTTCCAGACTAGCATCTTTCAAACCTTGCTTATCAAAGCCTCTATCATATAAACTTCTAGCCCTCACTCGACCCACTCCTTTGATATCTATCAAATCCAACAATTCCTCCTTAACACCATATTTTACCCGGTCACGAAGTTTCTGAAGAGAACTCATAGCCTCTTTAACTTTGAAAAGCTTAGATAATTCATATCCTGCATATAACAACCACTCGGCCGTACTCACTTTCCTTCTAATATCACCAGCACCGATACCATATTTATCATGGATTTTATCCTCAGGGATTTCATTAATCCAATCTATCAGCATCTCTGCCGTTTTAACTTGGGTTAAGAAATATTCAAACTTCTCAGGATATCTCCATTCCTCTGGCGGTTCTAACAACAATCTGTCCTCCTTCTGATAGTCAGAAACCATAGATTCTAATTCTCTCTTATCCCCCTTCTTAAGATACAAAGTATTCATATCGGGAGTAGCACAAATCATCTGTAAAAATCCTATATCTGAAGGATTCTTCGACTCCACGCTCTCAATGCCCTCCCGTAGCTTAACTCCCGACAAAGGATCGATATATAGCTGAGAAACTCGCTCTCCATACTTCGTAGCACTTAACCATTTTCCTTCGGACGAAATCATATCTTCCACCCTAAGAAAATCTAGAACCTTTTCAATAGTCCCCTCAACCATACTAGTAGAACTTTGATAAGCGAAAAAAGTTCCATCGATAAAATCCAACATAGACTCAAAACTGTTAACATACCCAGCTGCAATAGAACCTAAAACATGTGTTCTAATAGCTGGCTCAGAAGAAAGCTTCGACTCAATCCGCTCTGGCTCAGCACTCACATACTCGTCTAACAAAACCTCTCTCTCGTCCTCAGAACTACCGACCAATACTGCCTCCCCATGGTCATCATATTCAGGACGTCCAGCCCGACCAGCCATCTGTTTATATTCCAAAACAGGAATCGGTTTCATACCTTCAGGAGGTGAGTATCTCTTATAATCTCGAATTATGGATCTTTGAGAAGGTAGACTAACACCAGCCGCCAGCGTAGGGGTGGCACAAATAACTTTTACCAAATCTTTCTTGAAAGCCTCTTCTACAGCACCCCTTTGATCGTGATGTAAACCTGCATGATGAAAAGCCGCCCCATTTCTCACATACTGGGCAAGTTTCTCACAAGTCTCTGTAGACTCTCCTAATGCATCCTCAATCTCTTCAGCATACTCCTCAAGTTCCTCCTTTTCATCAGGGTCCAAAAGTTTCCCAACCTCTTTTGAAACTCTTCTAGCTTCAGCCTGAGTAGACCTTCTAGTACTGACGAACACGAGCGCCTGCCCATCCTCATTCTCAATAGTATCCACAACCAGCTTGGAGACTTTGTTATTAGAGGAGATAGAGATATCCTTTTCTGAACGATCACCAAAAACTATTCTATCATTATGATACACACCTTCTTTCAAAGGAACAGGACGCCAATCACTTTTCAAATGCTCAGCATCTAACCAATCTGCAATCGATCCAGAATTACTAATTGTAGCGCTGAGCCCTAAAATTTGAATATCTGGATTCAGCTGCTTTAACCTAGCGGCGAGAATTTCTTGAGTGGGGCCTCTACCCTGATCATCTATCAGATGAATCTCATCAAAGACTACAACTGTACTCATATCTGCTAACCATTTCGCCTCATTCCGCAAAAGAGAATCAATCTTCTCAGAAGTCGCTATCAAAATATCATGTTTGGAAACATTTGATCCGTCAACATCGTAATCCCCTGTAGCTATTCCCACATCTATTCCCAATGGTTCGTACTTTTCCTTAAAATCCTCATATTTCTCACTCGCAAGAGCACGTAAAGGAACTATATAAACACACATCCCACCCTCGTCCAATATAGATTTTAACATGGCCAATTCCGAAACCAATGTCTTACCCGCAGCAGTAGGAATAGCCAAAACCAAATTCTTACCTTCTAAAACTCCCTTTTCCAAAGCCTCAACCTGAGGCGGATAAAGCTCTTCAATGCCTTGATTTTTCAAGACCTCAGAAACATCTGAAGAAATACCGTACCTCTCCTCTACTTCTGAAAGTTTCAACCTAACACCTTCTCTAATGATTAAAAATCAAAACCAATAAACACTTTCCCAAACTACAGCTCTTCCAATCCCAAAACTTCAACGTCCTCCTTACCATCAACTCCGCCATCTAAATCCACGACAGCCACATTCCGTTCATAAGCTCGATTGTTATCCACATAGGCCTGGGACGTAAAAATGGTAAGAGCATAACCCGAAAAAGACCATCCTTGCATCTTAGGTTGATGAGCTCTAACCAAAACATTACAATCATACTTCTGGAGATATTCCATAACTATCTGTTTTCCAAATTGTGGTCTTCCTGTAAGACCGTCCGTCTGTGCTCCCGAAATTCTCGAGTTCAAATCCCCCCAAGTAACAGAACTCCAAATGGGAACTTCCAAATCATTTTCCGCCTCAAAAGGATTCTCCAAACCATTCAAATATTCTAAATCTGAAACAAAAGGAAGAGCCCCATGAGACGCAATTAGACCTTCAGCTTTTGCAGCCCAAGGTAAATGCATCAAATCTTTGTAATAATCGTATTCCCCCTCTGAAAGATTAGGCCAAAAATTAACCGGCCTCAACTTTTTCTTATGGTAAGCATCATGATTTCCCAATAACAATAGAAGTCCTTCAGGATTCTCTTTTTTCTTAGAGAGCAAAAAGTCTATGTTTTCCTTAGATTTTTTACCCCGATCTACATAATCCCCCAGAAAAACAAGATAAGACTCCTCTTCAGTTACCTCAGACCCATACCTCTCCCATATTAATTGAGAAGCTGCCAAATCCCCATGAGTATCTCCAACGAAAATAGCAGTCGAACGTTCATCAAGATTTACGAGCTTGTCTTCTTTAATTATATCTAAAATGGGTTTTGTTATTGAATCACCCAGGAACTAAATAAATCTCTCTCTTTCGCTAATCTCCAACCAGCTATCCATCCAATCTTCGATATGTCGGGTTATCAAAAACTTCTTTTGAACTCTCTTTCTTCCTTTCTTACCCATCTCGTCCTTCAACTGTTCATCCGACAAAATGTCCATCACTTTCTTTGCCACTGCTTCGTAATCATTTGGATTAACTAAATAACCATTCTTACCGTCCACAATTTGTGTTGGAATTCCACCGATATTAGATCCAACAACAGGAGTTTCTTTCCAAAGAGCTTCAGAAACTGTAAGAGCAAAGCCCTCTTTCAAAGATTTCTGAAGAACAACATCAGCTGACCTTTGAATAGAATTAACCATTATATCGGGAGCATCCACAATTATGTGGATATCATCTCTACCATTAACCTTCTTTCGAATCCTGTCATAAACTTCTTGACCTTCTGGGTCATCAGTAGCCATAGAACCACACAATACCAATTGACAATCAATCTCTTCTTTTACCTTTTCAAAAACTTCTATAACACCTGAAGGATCTTTCCACTTATCAAATCTTGATATCTGAGCAATCATCGGCTTATCTTGATCAATTCCAGCATCATTAAGATACTTATCTATAGTTGATTGCCCTATGTCGGTATTTTTAGTTGTCAAAGGATCTATTGATGGTCTTATAATCTTGTGACCATTAGAAAAGCCTTCGGCAGCAAAATCCTCCATTTGAAAGACGTATTTATCATAGGCCAAAGCAAAAGATTTCAAATATTCCCAAACCTCCTCATATGGATCTGATAAATCAATATGACATCTCCAAATCCAGGGCTGCTGCTTAGGATAACAAGTTATCAATGGCAAAGGTTGAGGATCATGAACTACAACAATATCATGGTCCAGGTGCGTAAAAGATGCAAAATCCTCGCTAGTCTGTTCAAAAACATCCTTCTTCATTTCAGTAAGGTTAATTTCATCACCCTGCAATGCATTGTGGAACTTCTTAGTTATCTTGAAAAAATCAGGATTTCCAATCATAGCCCTCCAACCAACATCCAACCCCATCTCATCCATCAACAAAGTCATATTTCTCATAATTTCAGCCACACCACCACCATAGTATGTAGAATTTATGTTCACAATATGCAAATCAGATAAATGAGTCGCCTTTCTATAAAGCTCTGAAACCTTAGCATCACCGACATATTCCCTATAATCCATTAATCGTTTCATCTTTACAACCTGCATTTGTTTTCTTATACTTTCCACATCCCTAATAACAAAATTTGCTTAAAAAGTTTCCTTTTAATCATGCTATGTTCACAAAAAAAATTTGACAAAACTAAATATATTCAAGGTAGTTCTCTAAAATAAAACGATGAATTATTTGTAATGATAAACATTTGAATATCACAAAACAATCTTTAAAATTATGATAATATGTCTACGGAAAACAAAAAAGCGGAAGAAAGGATAATTAAAAAAATATTAAATGGTGAAATCTCAGATAAGGATTTCCTAGAAAAAGAGAAGAGAAGAATAAGCAAAGAATTTGGCCTCTCTGGAGTACCGAGCAACGCTGAAATATTAAAAACTGCAGGTGAAGAGAAAAGAGAAGAGCTAATTCCTCTCCTCAGAAAAAAGCCAGTTCGTTCAATTTCTGGTGTTACTGTAATAACAGTGATGCCCGAACCTAAAGGGTGTCCAAAAGACGAACCTTGCACTTATTGTCCTGGAGGGCCAGAAGAAGAAACACCCCAAAGCTACACCGGAAAGGAACCTGCATCTGCCAGAGCTAAACATGCCTCTTATGATCCTATTAAACAGATTAATCGTAGAAAAAAACAACTCAGAGCGATTGGTCACAAGATAGACAAAGTAGAACTCATCATTTTTGGAGGAACCTTTCTTTCGCAACCGATTGATTATCAGAGAAAATTCGTTCATAGATGTATAGATACTATTTCCGAGAACGATTCTCCGGATCTGAAAACCGCAAAAAAAAGAGCCGAAACTTCAGATATAAGAGTTATAGGAGTTACCTTTGAGACTAGGCCAGATTATTGCAGACAAGAACAAATAGACAATATTCTCGATTTTGGAGGTACTAGAGTAGAAATAGGTGTACAGACATTAGATAACGAAATTTACCAAAAAATAAACCGAGAACATACAGTTCAAGACGTAATTGACTCCACTCAAGAAGCTAAGGATTCAGGATTAGCCGTAGTCCATCATATAATGCCAGGGTTACCAGGTTCAACTCCAGAAAAAGACTTGGAAAATTTCGAAGAACTATTTAAAAATCCAAATTTCAGACCCGACATGCTGAAAATTTATCCATGCCTGGTGATTGAAGACACTGAATTATACGATATGTGGAAAAATGGAGATTATCAACCTCTTTCAGAGGAAGAGGCTTATGAACTAATCGCAGACATGAAGGAAAAAACGCCAGAATGGGTAAGAATCCAACGTATACAAAGGGATATACCATCGGGAGAGATCGAAGCCGGTGTCCAAAAAGGGAATCTGCGAGCTATTGTGCAAAGGAAGATGAAGAGAGAAGGTAGAAAATGCAACTGTATAAGGTGCAGGGAAGTTGGCCATAAAACAAGAAACGAAAATCTTAATCCAAAAGTCGAAAACGGCGAAATACTGACCAAAGAATATGAAGCCTCAAATGGAAAAGAGATATTCATCTCTTACGAAAATCCCGAGAAAGATATTATTTTTGGCCATCTTAGGATGAGGATGCCTTCAGAAAATGCCCAAAGAGAAGAAATTGACAAAAGAACTGGAATAGTCCGCTTACTCCATGTCTTCGGAAAATTAGTGTCAGTAGGTAATGAAAGCAAATCAAACAGCTGGCAACATGCCGGCATAGGTAAAGAGATGTTAAGAAGAGGGGAAAAGATAGTTGAAGAAGAATATGATGCCAATAAAATATCCATTCTAGCCGGAATCGGAGCGAGAGAATATTATAGAAAATTAGATTACAAACTCAAAAGCCCCTACATGGTGAAAAAAATTTAAGAATCTATATTTTCCTTCAGAATATTGATAAAAGGTTCTTCCATCTCATCTTTGACCTTACTGTGGACAATGAAAGTTTCTGTTTCTTTTATACCATTTAAATTATGAATATTCTTGACAAATTCCGTTAACTCGTCTCTACTTTCCGTCCAAACTTCTAATAAACCGCTGTACCGGCCAAAGAGGCGGAAAAACTTGGAAACCTGAGGATAGTTATTTATCACTTCCTCATCCTTTTCTCTTATCTCATCTTCAGGATCTTCTTGAAGAAAAACAAAAGCTCTCACAGATAACCCAACACTCTCAGGATCTAAAACATCCACCGAATCACTAATCAACCCCTCTTCCTTGAACTTCTTTAATTTCTTAGAAACCGTTTGCCTCGTCGCACCGACCTCCTCAGCAATATTCACCACAGGTCTATCCGGGTTCTTCAAAAGCTGAAGTAATACTTTTTTATCTAACTTTTTCACGAAATCCACTTAACATAATGTTAATAGTAAAGTTTAAAAAATTTACTCAAAATTAGAGATGAGACAATAAAGGTGACAAAGTTAAATGAACAGTTCCAAAATCAAAATGAAGAATCTCTTACCTAAAGTGAAAGACAAGAAAAAAGTATTAAAAGAGAAATGTGGTGAAGAAGGATACAAAAAAATTTTAAGCCTTAATAATCCAAAAGTAACTGATTTTTTAGCTAGATATCTTAATCATTGCAATCCAGAATCCGCCTTCGTCAGAAGTGACAGTGAAGAAGACGAAAACTACATCAAAGGAAGATCTATCGAAAAAGGTGAAGAGAAAGAACTGAAAGTCAAAGGACACACAGTCCACTTCGATGGACCAAAAGACCAAGCTCGGGATAAAAAGAATACAAAATTTTTGCTTAATCCTGAAGAGGATTTGGGACCGCAATTTAACTCTATGGACAAAGAAGAGGGACTGAAGGAAGTTCAAGAATATTTAGAAAATATAATGAAAGGAAAAGAAGCCTATATAATATTTCTGTGTTTAGGGCCCAAGAACTCTAAATTTTCGATGCCGGCACTCCAAATAACCGACTCAACATACGTGAGCCACTCGGAGGACATACTATATAGAAATGGTTACAATCTTTTCAAAAATGAAAACTTTGAAAGCGAGAACGACTTCTTCAAATTTGTCCATTCAGCAGGAAAACTAGAAGATGGAGTATCTAAAAATATCGACAAAAGAAGAGTTTACACGGATCTAGATTCTAACATAGTTTTTTCTACAAACACTCAATACGGGGGAAATACTATTGGCGCAAAAAAACTAGCGATGCGATTGGCAATAAAAGAAGCTTCCGAAGAGGGCTGGCTTACAGAACACATGTTTATAATGGGGGTTGATGGGCCTGGAGATAGAAAATCTTACTTCACCGGGGCATTCCCATCAGGGTGTGGAAAAACCTCCACAGCTATGATAGAAAGAGAAAGCCTAGTGGGGGACGACATCGCATACCTAAGAGATATTGATGGAGAAGTTAGAGCAGCTAACCCGGAAAACGGAATATTTGGAATAATTCGTGATGTAAATCCTCAAGACGACCCACTAATATGGAAAGCCATAACTACTCCTGGCGAAGTAATATTCTCAAACGTCCTCATCAATGAAGGTTATTCATACTGGATGGGAATGGGTAGAAAACTACCCGATGAAGGAACTAATTACTCAGGTGAGTGGAGAGAAGGTAAAACAGATAAAGACGGAAATGAACTGACACCCTCTCACAGAAATGCTAGATACACATTAAGAATATCAGAGCTTGAAAATGAAGACCCGAAACTCGAGGACCCTGAAGGCGCAAAGATAGATGGTATAATTTACGGAGGGAGAGATTCCGACACATGCGTGCCAGTGGAAGAATCTCATGATTGGGCACACGGTATTTTAACAAAAGGTGCCACTCTAGAATCCGAAACCACTGCCGCAACGCTAGGGAAATCAGGGGAAAGAAGATTCAACCCAATGTCAAACTTAGATTTCCTATCTATACCTATCGGTCAATATATCCAAAATCAATTAGAATTCGGTAAAAAGTTAGAGGATGCACCTTCAATATTTTCCGTGAATTATTTCCTTAGAAATGAAGAGGGGGAATATCTGAATGCCATGCATGATAAAGGAGTGTGGCTAAAATGGATGGAACTAAGGACAAATGATGACGTCGAAGGAATAAGGACCCCCACGGGATACATTCCCAAATATGAAGACCTAAAGAGGTTGTTCAAAGAAGTTCTCGATAAAGATTACTCAAAAGAAGAATATGAAGAACAGTTCAAAATAAGAATACCTGAACATCTCAACAAGATAGAAAGAATCAAAAAAATCTATGAAGAGGATATTGAAAATTCTCCAGAAGACCTGTTCAAAGAACTTGAAAAACAAAAGCAGAGACTTAAGGAAACACAAGAAAAATATGGGGATTATGTTTCCCCTCTTGATCTAGAGTAAAAATCCGAATCTTAACTGATTTTAATAAAAAATCTGAAATTTTAAACCAGATTAGCGCTATTTCCATTGTGGTAGTAAAATGGGAGATTACACAGGTAAAGCTAAAGAACTGATAAATTCTATAGAAGCTAGCATAGGCGATGAGATAGAGATAAATAAAAGCGGAAAGACTTTTAGAGGACTCCTAATGCCTCAAACTGGTAAAGAAAAGAATGAATATCTTATTTTAAAGCTGAAAAATGGATACAATATTGGAATAAAAATAGAAGAAGGAATAAAACTTAAAAAGTTGAGTAAAGGAAGAGAGCCAGAGATAAACAGAAAAGGAAAAGATATACAACCAAATGAAGAAAATCCCACAGTATCTATCCTGGGAACTGGGGGAACAGTTGCCTCAAGAATCGACTATAAAACAGGGGCTGTCAAACCCACTTTTTCCGCCAATGAAATATACAGCGCTGCACCTGAAATAGCAGAGATTGCAAACATTAAAGCAAAAACTATCTGCAATGTACTGAGCGAAAATATGTCCCCGAAATTGTGGGAAGAAATAGCTCAGGAAGTAGCAAACGAACTTAATTCAGGATCAGAAGGAGTCGTGATAGCCCATGGGACAGACACTATGGGATATACTGCATCAGCCCTAAGCTTTATCTTGAAAAACCTTTCAGATCCGGTAATTTTAGTCGGTTCACAAAGATCATCAGACCGTCCCAGTAGTGACGCACCCTTAAACTTGGCAGGTGCTGTATCAGTGGCTACAACCAACCTTCACGATGTAAGTGTTGTTATGCACGGAAGTACAGAGGATGACTCTTGTCTTATCCATAAAGGAACAAAAGTTAGAAAATGTCACACTAGTAGAAGGGATGCATTTCAAACTGTAAATGACGAGCCTTTAGGATTAGTGAGAAATCAAAGTGTCGAATTTTTCAAGGATATAGAGAAGGACCCCTCAGAAGAGAAAGTGAAAGTAGAAGGTGGATTTGAAGAAAAAGTCGCGTTAGTAAAAATCCATCCTGGAATAAAATCATCTCAAATCAGCCATTTTATCGAAGAAGACTACAAAGGTATAATCTTAGAGGGAACGGGATTAGGACATGTTCCGGAAAATCTCAACTCAGAAATAGAGAGGGCAATTGAAAATGGAATCTCAGTAGGCATGAGCTCTCAATGCATCTGGGGGAGGACAAACATGAGGGTTTATTCTACTGGAAGAGACCTCTTAGACATTGGAGTTTATCCGGTCGAAGATATGTTGCCCGAAACTGCTTATGTTAAACTGATGTGGGTTCTCGACAAAACGCAAGAAAAAGAAGAAGTAGAAAAACTCATGAAAAGAGATTTAGCAGGGGAAATATCTTCCAGAACCTTAACTGACGATTATGTGAATCCCAATCTTTCACCAGAGGGGAAGTAATATGGAAATGAACTATGAAAAATTGGGACTTAAAGTAGGATTTGAAATTCATCAGGAATTAGATACTCATAAACTCTTCTGCGAATGTCCTTCAGAGTTAAGAGACGAAGATCCAGATATAACGGTGAAAAGAGAGCTAAGACCCACGGAAAGCGAAATGGGGGAAATAGACCCTGCAGCCTTGGCGGAAGCCGCTAAAAGTAAAAAATTCAAATATGAGGTACATCAGAGTTCCAACTGCTTAGTGGAACTTGATGAAGAACCGCCTCACCCTCTAAACGAAGAAGCAACTGACATAGCTTTAGAATCTGCTCTATTACTGAATGCTAATCCGGCAGACGAAGCTCATGTAATGAGAAAAACTGTAATTGACGGGAGCAATACCACCGGATTCCAGAGAACGGTCTTATTGGCTACAGATGGGTCTATAAAAATTGACGACTCGGAAATTCAATTATCTACTTTCTGTATTGAGGAAGATGCAGCACGAAAAATAGAAGAGGATGAAGAATACGTAAAATTCAGACTAGACCGGTTGGGAATACCTTTACTAGAAATAGCTACCGCTCCCGACTTTCGAGATCCTAAAACTCCAGCTGAAGCTGCTGAAAGAATAGGAAAAATTCTAAGAGCTACTGGAAAGGTGAAAAGAGGAATTGGAACAATAAGGCAGGATGTTAACGTATCTATCGAAGATGGATCAAGACAAGAGATTAAAGGCGTTCAAGAGCTCTCACTGATAGAAACAGTGATAGAAAGAGAAGTTCAAAGACAAGTCAAATTATTAGAGATAAAGGAAGAATTAGAAAAAAGAGATCCCTCTAAACCTGAAAATAAGATTCACGAAGTCACATCTCTTTTCGAAGAAACCGATTCAAAAATAATCAAAAAGAACATATCCGGCCAAAAGGGTGTTTTCGCAATAAAACTGAAAGGATTCGACGGACTGTTAGGTAAAGAACTGCTTCCCGACCATAGATTCGGAACCGAACTTTCACAATACGCAAAAACGTTTGGAAAAGTCAATGGAATTTTTCACACAGACGAACTACCAAAGTTCGGGATAACCAAAAAAGAGGTTCAAAAATTAGAAAAAGAGATGGATGCTTCCAAGGAAGATGCAGTTGTTATCATAGCAGATGAGGAGAACAAGGCAAAGAAAGGGTTAGAGGCCGTCATAAACAGAGCTAAAGAAGCTTTTGAAGGGGTACCTGAAGAAACACGAAGAGCTCTTTCAAACGGAAACACTGAATATATGCGCCCGCTTCCAGGGTCGGCTAGGATGTATGTCGAAACAGATGTCCCACCTGTAAAGATAACAAACGAAAGGATATCAAAAATAGAAGAAAACCTCCCGGAAAAACCATCTCAAAAAAAGAAAAGATACGAAAATGAAGTCGGATTAAGTAAGGAGTTAGCAAAACAGCTTAGCACTTCCAAGAAATCTTCCTTCTTTGATGAGGTTATAGAGGAACATGATATAGACCCAACTCTAGCTGCTTCAGTAATCGTCGAGAAACTATCCGAGTTAAAGGGTGAAGGTATTCAAGTGGAAAACATTTCAGACGGAAATCTAAAGGAAGTTTTCGAATTAGTAGAAAGTGATAAAATCTCGAAAGACGCAATATCCTCTCTTCTAGAAGAAGTAAGTAAAGACATTTCGGTAGAAGATGCTGTAGAATCTCTTGGAATAAGCAAAATGGAAAAAGACGAAGTTGACGAAATCATTGAGGACATAGTAAAAGAAAAAGAGGATGTAATAGAGGAAAAAGGGGAAAAAGCAGCAAATGCGCTAATGGGTGTAGCAATGGGAAGAGTGAAAGGTAAAGCGGACGGGGAAACGGTCCACGATTTGTTAGAAGAAAAAATAGAAAAAAGATTGGACTGAGATAAGAATAACAATATTGATTGATAAAAATCAAAACTAGGTAATCAAACCCATATCAAACAAAGAGTCTCTAAATGATCTTAAAACTTCTCTAATTTCATCTTCACTCGGAGCATAAATCTGAACATATCCCGATGGGAACAAAAGAAGATACTTTCCCTTATCCTCTTCAAACTTCACTACTTCTTTACCTGAAGTTCTAACTTTTCGGGCTTTTTCCACCTTGCCAATAATCTTTTCAGGATCAACTTCCTGTCTAAAAGAAGAAACACCTCGAACAGATTTTATCTCAGGCATATCAAAAACATTGAATAACCTAGGTATACCCATCGAATTAGAATCATCCTTTTCCATAATTCCATCTAAATAGTTGATGGAAACAGACTAAAAATATTAACTGAAAAATCATCAAAATTGAAAAAAATAATTACCCTACAATCACACCTACGGGAATATTCAAAAAACTTGGTAAAAGTTATAAACTTTCTAAACTTACGACCATGTAGATAACATGACATGTACAATTGTAACTGGAGGACAATGGGGCGACGAAGGAAAAGGAAAAATAGCTTCTTATTTAGCATTAAAAGATGAACCATCCGTAGTAGGTCGAAGTGGAGTAGGGCCAAACGCAGGACATTCCCTCGAATGGGATGGAAAGGAATTAGGTCTAAGAGAGATTTCATGCGGATTTATCCAAACGAAGAGCGATGTTTTAATCGGTCCGGGAGTTCTTGTAAATCCCGAAGTATTCCTCGATGAAGTGGAGAAAACGGGAATTGAAGACAGAGTTGGTGTCGACCCTAAATGCCCAATAATTGAGGACAAACATATTGAGGAAGATAAAAGTTCGGACCATTTGAATGATGAAATCGGAAGTACTGGCACCGGATGTGGACCAGCTAATTCGGAGAGGGCCAACCGATCTATCAAATTAGCAGAAGAGGTTGATGAGTTAGAGGAGTTCATAACTGATGTTCCTAAGAAAATGAATGAAGCTATAGATTCTGGAGAGGAAGTTCTTATAGAAGGCTCTCAAGGATTTGGACTTTCACTTTTTTTCGGAACTTATCCATATGTTACCAGTAAGGACATCACTGCAAGTTCACTCGCTGCGGACGTTGGAGTGGGGCCAACTAATGTGGACGAAGTTATCCTTGTTCTGAAAGCTTTCATCAGCAGAGTTGGAGAAGGGCCTTTCCCAACGGAGATATCTGCAGAGGAAGCCGAAGAAATGGGGATAATAGAATATGCTACAGTTACAGGCAGAAAACGCCGTATTGGAAAATTTGATTTCGATTTCGCTAAGAGGTCGGCTATGATAAACAGCGCGACACAAATAGCTTTGACGAATATCGATAGGTTGTTCGAGGGAAACAATAGTGTTACGGAATATGACGAGCTAACTTCTGAAGCTAAGGATTTCATAGAAAAGGTCGAGAACGAGCTCGATATACCCGTCACGCTCATTTCTACAGGCCCGGATACTGAAGATACGATAGATTTGAGATCTGAAAAAGTGTCTCAATAAGGAAAAACGGGCATAGTTTAAAACGACTTAGTACTTAACATTCTACAAGGTGAAAATAGTTTGACCGTCTATATCGGAGAATGTCCATTGGGTATATTTGCATTCGATGATCAGCTCAATTTGATAGAGTCCGAACCATTCTCAAACGATACGAGAGAAATCGCCAGTAAGATGTATAAGGTTCAGGAAAACGAGCCTACTGAAGAACATTTTAAGCTCCTTGAAAAACTGTCAAAAGACGATTCTGAAAAGTTTTCGATAGAATCGAAACAGATAGCGTCTGAATTAGAGAAAAGATTTGAAGAAGCTAATTTTGAGGTGAAAATTCCAAATCCGGCGAATGAAAAACTAAGAGCCACAATGAGAGAAATCGGTAAAGATTTGGACTTCGAAAACGTTCACCAACTGATTCGAGATGTCAATATCTTGATGACTCGAAAAGCTCTAAGAAGAGAAGCTTCCGAGCGTGATAAGATAATAATAGAAACGATTGACATCATAGACGAGCTGGACGAAACAATAAACTCTCTCTACGGACGTATAGTAGAATGGTATGGAATACATTTCCCTGAATTAGAACGTTACATTTCTGAAAACTCAAAATACCTTCAATTAATATCTGAACTCGGAAATAGAAAAAATTTCTCTAAAGAAGAACTAATTGATTTAGACATACCTGAAGAAAAAGCAGCAAAGATAGAAAAAGATTCTAATGATTCTATAGGGGCTGAATTTGACGAAAAAGATATCGGTGCGATACAAGAAAACGTCGAAAAGGTCCGAGGGTTGGAAGAGTCCAGAAAAGAAACTACAGACTATCTAAATGGTCTAATGGAGCAAGTAGCCCCCAACATAAAAACACTTGTGGGCGGCCCTCTAGGCGCTAGACTAATTTCTCTAGCAGGCGGTCTTAAGGAACTGGCTAAGAAACCATCAAGTACTATTCAAGTTCTAGGTGCCGAAAAAGCACTTTTCAGATCCCTTAACGAAGGGGCAAAGCCCCCAAAACATGGCATAATCTTCCAATACCCTGACATTAGAGGCGCTCCCGAACACAAGAGGGGGAAGATAGCTAGAGCTTTGGCCGGTAAAATCACAATAGCAGCTAGAGTGGATTCTATGTCAGGACAATTTGTAGGCGATAAACTCAACGAAGAATTGAAAAACCGAATAGACTCAATCAAGGAGGAATAGGTGTTTAGGATGATAGTTGAAGAACATAAAGACTTTGAAGGTGTTTATTGGATCGAATTTGAAGAAGGAAAGAAAAACTTAGCCACCAAAAATCTCTCCCCCGGTAATCAGGTTTATGAAGAAAAATTAGTCGAATATCAAGGGGATGAATACAGAATTTGGAATCCATACCGGAGCAAAATGGGAGCCGGTATACTGAGAGACATAGAACACATGCCTATTTCAAAAGGAGACAAAGTGCTGTATCTAGGTGCAGCTAACGGAACCACCGCTAGCCACATCTCCGACATTGTAGGTGAAAATGGCATGGTTTACTGCGTAGAGATTTCTTCAAGACCTCTAAGAGATTTGTTAGTAACTTCGGAACAAAGACCAAATATGGCTCCGATCCTTTCTGACGCTCAAAAAACAGAGAAATATAGAGCCACCGTTGAAGAAGTGGACTTGGTCTATCAAGACGTGGCCCATCCTGAACAAACCAATATAGCTCTTAAAAATACAAGAACATTTCTCAAAGAAGACGGAGAAGCAATCATAGCTCTCAAAGCTAGAAGTATAGACGTTACAAAGGACCCTAGAGAGATATTCAGAAATGAAATGGAAAAACTAGAGGAAAAAATGGGAATTGTAGAATCAAAACTTTTGGACCCATATGAAGAGGACCATGCGCTAGTAATTTTGGAAAAATAAAAAAATAGAAAAAATCTATCTGGTTGTTACTTCTACACCATCTTCAGTAACTATCATGGTATGTTCTGCCTGAGTTACTATTCCGTCTTCAACTTCTTTCAAAACATAATAAGGTTTGATCGCTTCTGAAGCAACTAATTCTCTCAAAGTCATCTGTAAACGGATCCTAGAAAGGTCCTCTGTCAACCAACGTTCGGCAAACGGCAAGCCCTTATACTTTCCTTTAATCTTTCTCAGGGTCTGTTGCGCCATTCTGCCAGATACTGATTCCCCCCCAACTGTTTTGAAAATATAAATCTCCTGCATATCCTCCACTTCGCCTTCTCCATCCGTTAGGAAAGGCTCTATTGCTATAACCTCACCCTCTTCCAATTCTACATCTGTATCTTTCTCAACATTAGGTATCGAAATACCACCATGAAGTGAATATTGTTCCAGATTATGACCTGTTAAGTTCTCTATAGAGTTATATCCATTTTTTTCAGCTGTCTCCTCCACTATTCTCCCTATCTCACCTATGTTCACACCAGGTTCGACGAAATCAATCACTTCTTCTAGAATTTCATTGACGGTTTCAATCATATCCTCTTTCTTTCTCAACAATTCATCTTCTTCTCTCAATTTTTCTTTCTCTTCGTCACTCAATTCATCTTCATCTTCATCCTGTTCTTCTGTTTCCTCATCATCTAATTCTTCATCGACAAATTCTTCGTCATCTACAAGCTCTTCCTCTTCATCTTCTACATCCTTCGTTGCTAATGTTGTTGTAGCCATGTCTGCTATATATCCATTAATATGAACCCCCAAATCGACCTTAACCACATCTCCATCTTCAATCACCGTATCATCCTCTTCTGAAGGAGTGTAATGTGCAGCTTTTTCATTTATCGAAATATTGCATGGGAAAGCAGGTTTTCCACCTTCCTCTTCAATACGGTCTTCAACTGTCTCTGCTATATCTAGAAGCCTTGTGCCCGGTTCCACCATATCTTTAGCTTCTTCCATAACCTCTGAAGCTATCTTTCCGGCTTCACGATACTTGCTAATTTCATCTTCTTCTAATTCTTTTGACATCGAAGATTGTTTTAACCCGATTTGATAAAAAAGATATGGTTGCAAAAATATCTAACATCTAATTATTATCTAAAGGAGATCAAATGTCGGATAATATAGATATAGAAGAATCTTTTTTGACGGAAAAGCAAGTCGAAGTTTTGAGATTGCGTGCAGAGGGCCAAACTCAAGCCGAGATAGCTAGAGAACTACAAACCTCACGATCAAACATCCACTCAATCGAAAAAAGAGCTAAAGAAAATGTTGAAAAAGCGAAGAACACGTTGAAAATTTCAAAAAAGATAGAATCCCCAGTCTCAGTAAAAATCAAAATAAACGAAGACATAATGAACAGTTCAAAAAAGCTCCTTTCGAAAGCCGACGAAAAAGGGATACACGTTTCATCAGACATGCCTGAAATAATATCTAAAATTAGAAAAGAAGCCAAAGGAAAGTTGGAAGGTAGAAGGGCCGTAGAAAAAATTGAGTTATATTTATCCCCTAAAGGAAAGGTTCTAGTTTCTTAAATCACGGTTCAGAAAGAACCTAAAGAGGTCTGCCGGGTATCCTCATATCTTAACTCTTCTTCTGTATATCCCAAAACTTCCATTACCCTCATAACAGCTGGTAAAATCTGATTCTCGTTGTAGTAGTCAGGATCATACTCTCTATCATCAAACAGAGATACAGGAATCGACTTATCACCAACATTACCAGACCCCTTCTCAACAATATAGCGAATCGTCATCTCGGGTTCAATATCTTCACCCGCGTCCCGCAACCTCTTAGCGGCAACCACATGAGGCCCTTCTGACTCATATTCCTCAATCGGCTTTTTCAAACGAGTGTGAATTATTAATTTTTCTGGGTCCACATCTCCCTTTTCCACCCTCTTTGTCACCTCTTGAACTATCTCAGCAGCTTTCTCCGGAGAACCTTCATCCAGCACGGCTTTTAAGACCCTTTCCTGAGTGTCCTTTGCGAGCTCCGCCCAATCCCGTCTTACAAATTCGAGACCTTTTACCTCCATCTTTCCGTTTTTGTCGACCATAGCGTATCTCTTCTTGGAAACAAAAACCCCTCTTTTGTAAAATCCTTCGAACTCCAGTTCCATTATTCCTGGCATATCCTCGTTTATCCGTTGCAAAAATTCTTGAACTTTATTCTCATCCTTATCCCCCATCTTACAGAGTAAGCTGTCCGTATCACCATAAACAACATCAAAACCGTCTTCTTCAGCTTTTTCTATGGTCTCTTTTATGTAATGCCGTCCAAAACTGGTCACACTCTCCGCACACTCTTTAGAATACCATCTGGCTCTAGAATAGCCTAACATCCCATAGAAAGAGTTTGCTATTATCTTCAAAGCCCATTGTCTATTATTGATGGACTGATAGTCTCCGCTATCCTCATCCATATCTGCCAATTTCTCTTTCAACTCAGCTCTCTCGCTTATTATCGACCTCAGCGCCTCAGGAATAAACCCGGTCTTATTCTGACAGAACTCGTAATCCAGGTTGGGAACCTGAACTGCCTCTTCCGAATCACAACAATCACAATTTATCGTGGCAGGATCTATATTGTGCGTAACGATAATTGTAGGATACAGTGAACGAAAATCGAAAACAGCTAAATCCTCATGTAATCCCTTATCCGGCTCCTTTACATATCCCCCCACGTAACTATTCCCCCTCCTACGCTTGTACTCATCACCTATCGGTCGAGCAGGCACCAATTCACCATCTTCATGAGCTCTAAAAACCAGTAACCATTCTACCAGCTGTCCCGGTGTCATCCGACTTACATCAAAAAGAGATTGTTTAACCGTTCTACTTAATTCAGATACAAGAGGAAAAATTTCAATTGCTAGATCTAAGGATGCTTGAGAATCCGATAAGGAATATTCCAACAATTTCCGAGCTTCTTCCCCCCCTTTATCCCATGCTACGGAGATATCATCCTTCTTTATATCGGGTTTTGTCTTATCCAACATGTGTTCATAAACATTTTCAAGCTTATAATCAATCAGACGAATCGCACCTATCCTTGAAAGAAAATCAACCATAGCATAAACATCAATATGAGGTCGTCCCGGAACCTTTGTAACTGTATCAAACCGTCTCCTCCTCGAAGATATTTCTTCACCGTGACGTCCTAAATTAAGCTTAACCCCTAACTCTTCAGCTCTATCCTCCAAATAAGGAAAATCAAAAAGGTCCGTATTGTAACCTGTTATCACGTCAAAATTCTGATCTCTCACAATCTGTACGAACCTTTCTAAGAGTTCTTTCTCATCACTAACCACCTCTACAAAATCTTCATCCGAATCAAAATCCTTCCATGTCAAAACTTTCTCAAAACCTTGATTATTCACTATGCTCAACATAATAACAGGATCTTCTTCCGATCTAGGCTCACCTTCAGGATTATAAACTTCAATATCGAAACTCATAATATTTATATCCTCATCGACATCTTCTACAGATTCCGGGGGTTTTGTAGCAATAATTTTTCGATCAGATTTATCTCCCTTAAACTCCCCTTCAACCTTTACCCCACTCATAGAAGTCAGACCATGATCGATGAGATATCTCCTTGCTGGAGGAATATCATGTTCAAATACATCATCAACGTCAGGCCGATTCCAGATCTCCTTCCTCAAAGGAGTAATATGTAAAGGGTTATCCACGGTGATTTTCACTACCTCTTCAACCTCACCTAAATTTTTCTTTTCAACTACTTCAGTAGAAAGAGGTTTAACGTCTTCCCCCCTCCAATCACCCTCGACGTCTTCCAAAGATTCAGCTAACTCTTGAGGGTTTTGAGAGGAAGCAAAAAAATAATGGCGAAAATTAGGGTCTAAAACGGTGAAAATCTCTCCTTCGCTCTTGATAAACAATCTCATACAAGGGGAGTTCCTATATTTTAGATAATCGCTATCGAGTAGCAAACCTTGCATATTTTAACCAGATAAACTATCACAAGACTATAAGTTAAAATCTTCCAAATTTGCAAAATTATTTACCTCTCCATAAGGAGAATTAAAAACATGGTCTCTGAAGAAAATAAGATTATAGCAAAAGAGATTGCAGCATTTATAATCCCAATCTTGTTAATAGCCGGCGTAGGTGGAACTGTCGTCCATCAGAGGATGAAGAATAAACCTCAAATCGGAGTTATAAACGTCTATGGCCCAATCCAAGGATTTGAATATGCCGATCTAGTCAATGAAGCGAGAGATGATGATCAAATCAAGGGTGTAGTTTTAAAGATAGATAGTCCAGGTGGCGGAGTTTATAGCACCTTTCAAACCGAATCTGCTATAAGAGATTTCTCAAAAGAAAAACCGATAATAGCTAGCCTTAAAACAAATGCCGCCTCAGGAGCCTATATCATAGCATCAGCTGCGGACAATATCTACGCTTACGAAATGACCACTACAGGTAGTCTAGGGGTGAGAGCAGAATGGATTAGTTACAAGGACTATTACGAAAATAAAGGTATCCACATATATCGATGGGAGTCAAAAGATCAAAAAACACTTTTCGACCCTCTAAGTAAACCAACCGAGAACGATAAAAAATACATCCAAAATCTGGTTGAAGAACTAGATAACGAACTTTATAGAAGGATAAAGTGGAATAGGCCAGAAGCAAAACTTGAAGATAATAGAATCCAAAACGGACTAACCATTCAAGGATACGAAGCTCTAGAACTAAACCTCATAGATAATTACGTAGACCATAGAGACCCGATAGAATCTGCGAGAAAGGCAGCAGGTTTGGAAGAAGACGAATATGAAGTAGTAAACCTTAATTAAAAAAATTTAAGAACTCAATCTCTTTCCTAACCGGGAGAAATGAGCCAAAGCTGCCTCTAGCTGAATTCTTTCATTTGCACCTTCAACCATTCTAAAATCATACTCTCCTATTTTATCCACTAGCTTTACCTTCATAGCATCAGGAATATCTAAATCGTAAATCTCTCTATGAATCTGTTGTAAAATATCGTCTCCAGCCAATCCCTGATTTATGGTCAAATCTCTAAGTTTTTTCCGAGCTTTTTCGAAATCTCCATTAAAAGCTATTTTTATCATTTCCTTGACTTCTCCTGGACTTGCTGTCGCACTTACCTGATAGATGATATCTTCTGTAATTTCCTCACCTAAAGCTGAAGCTGCTTGTAGAATGTTTATTGCTCTCCTCATATCCCCCTCGGAAGCATAGATTATGGCTTCCATTCCACCATCGGTCAAATCTAAATTCTCCTCATCGCATATCCCATTCAAAACTTTTCTAACCCCCTCTTCAGAAAGTCTTTTGAAACGGAAAACAGCACATCTCGACTGTATAGGCTCTATAATTTTGCTCGAATAGTTACAGGCTAAAACAAATCTACAAGTATCAGAATACATCTCCATGGTTCTTCTAAGAGCATGCTGAGCTTCTGAAGTTAAAGCATCTGCCTCATCCAAATATATAATCTTATAAGAAGCTCCCCCTACCGGTCTGGTTCTGGCGTAGTCCTTCACCCTATTTCTGATAGTATCTATACCTCTCTCATCTGAAGCATTAAGTTCTAGAAAATTTTGTCGCCATTGATTCTCAAAAAGGTCTTTAGCAATCGCTAGAGCAGCTGTAGTTTTTCCATTTCCAGGTGGACCTGCGAAAAGCAGGTGGGGAAGTGAATCTTTTTCCACGAATTTTTGAAGACGTTCCGTTATTTCTTCCTGACCTACAATCTCGTCCAAACTCTGAGGACGATATTTTTCAACCCATACACTGTGTTTGTCAGTCATGTTTCCACTCTTCTCATTTTTTGATTGGACTGTTATGTTTTTAGTCTTTAGATTTCTCTAAACTCACAAACAAAATTTTTCCTATGATAAAAAAACTTCAAATGGTAATGGAATATCTTAAATACCTTATTTCAACTATTGAAAACTTTACTGAACCTCATAACCTAAGAATAGCTCTGAATACCGATGATAAATGTAATTGAGTGAAATTATTACAAAAGATGTTTAAAGAAAGAACACAGAGTATAATTGGTGTAAAATGTCTCAGTTTTTAATCGGTCTGATCATTCTAATAGTAATTCTTTTGCTAGCCATCATACCCCAATCGGTTAATATGGTTGAGGAATACAAACGAGTCGCACACTTTAGATTCGGGAGATTCATAGGAATCAAAGGACCGGGAATAGTTCTCATAATACCTTTTGTGGACTCTTTAGAGTGGAAAGACCTTCGTGTTAGAGATATGGATGTTTCCAAACAAAACGTGATCACCAAGGATAATGTCAGTGCAAATGTGGACGCCGTAGCGTATATGAAAGTTTTCGACCCCGAAAAAGCAACTCTAGAAGTTGAAAATCACTACAGAGCCACGAGCCGACTAGCCCAAACTACACTAAGAGATGTGCTGGGTAAAGTAGAGCTCGATGAACTTCTGAGTAGACGAGAAGAGTTAGCAGAAGACATAAGACAAATCATAGACGAGGAGACGGATCCTTGGGGTGTTAAAGTGACAAATGTGACAATAAGGAACGTAAACCTACCTAAAGATATGGTTAGGGCCATAGCTAGTCAGGCGGAGGCAGAACGTAATCGAAGAGCTCGGATAAAAAAAGCACAGGGAGAAAAGGAAGCCGCGGAGAGGATGGCAAACGCAGCCGAGAAATATGGAAAGAGCAAAGAAGCGATGCGCCTGAGGGAACTGCAAACCCTTGTCGAAATAGCTACGGAAAGAAACCTCATAGTTGTCACACCATCTCAAATGGGGTCAGATATCGGAGAAATCACGGGTCTCTCTGCCGCGTTGAATGAATCCGGAAATTTGGACCTAGATAATTTAGAAGAAGAAAAAGATTAGACCTCTGAAGGTTTACCCACGAGAAAAGTGGTTTGACCGTTTCTTTCGACAATATCTTTGACGACTACTTCTTCACCTTCATCTATTCTTTTCTCGGAAAACGCTGCCCATCTCTCACCTTTCACTCGAACAACTCCATCAGGATCAATCTCCTTGATCACTGTTCCTTCCCTATCGATAAACGTCTCCATTCCGGTCGCCGGCTCCCTTTTCATGGAGCCTCGAACCGCTTTAATGAGAAGTAAGACCAGCACTATCAAAACACCCGTTCCACCCCACAAAACACCTCGAGGAAGGCTCATCCACGGTTCATCACCCGGCCCAATGATAATGAGCCCTAAAATAATCGAGGTGATTCCTCCTATTCCAAAAATTCCAAATCCCGGTTCATAAATTTCAGCAGCGATTAAGACGGCTCCAAGAGATGTCAAGGCTAATCCCAACAGACTTATCTCCAATATTTGCAGACCATAAAATCCCAACAATAAGCAGATCGCTCCTACAACTCCAGGACCTCCTACACCACCTGTCGTAATTTCAGTTGCCACGCCTAACAAACCTAACAGGAACAAGATACTTGCCAGTTGAGGATTACTCAGTATCCCCAAAAGCTTGCTAGTGGAACTGGTACCCACCGTTTTATAACTGGCCTCGCTCAAGCCTAAATAATTTTCAATTTCCGTCCTATCCTCCGTCACCAGGTCTATCATGTTCTCTTTTTCGGCATTCTCAGGGCCATATGTTTGATTATTTTCCACGAACAGTTTTGCTTTCTCTTTTGGTCGGTTTTGATTTTCTGCGATTTGACCCATCCATTCTGACATCGCGTTCACTATCTTTTCTTCTTTCGGCCGAGGCTCTGCCGCACCTATCGTGGTGTTTGGATACATTACGGCCACATCTGATGCCATTAGAATAAATGTTCCAGCTGAATAAGCATAAGCTCCTTCTGGTTTGACCCAGGTAACTACCGGTATTTCGGATCCTAAAATCTGATTAACGATATCTTTTGTTGGGGCTACCAAACCGCCGGGAGTGTCCATCTCGATTATCAATGGTGCACCATTTTTTTCAGAAACCTTTATCGCCCTTTCCAAATGATGAGCGGTGCCTGCGTCTATCTTACCCTTGACTTGAGTGATGTGGATATCGGGCTCAGTAGAATCTTGTCCTTGGGAAGGAACAAACCCAATTACAAGAAAAACTAAAATCGTGACCCCTATTAAAAGATAGATGTTGCTTTTCCTAGACATCATTCTACATTTCCAGAACATGTGGTAAAAATTCATCCAATGTTATCGGTTTTAACCTACTGAGAATTCAAATCCTTCCAGACTCAAAAAAGAAACCTGTTCTGAAACTCAGGTAAAGTTTGAAATAGGATGTCGTGCCCTTTACTAATGTCCTTAAATTATAAAGGTTCATAATTTAACCGTAAGTTCGGTGGATAGTATGATTCAAGAAGCTCCTAAAAACTATGAAGCTCCGGAAAAAGAAAAAGAAATCCAAGAATGGTGGGATTCGGAAGATATTTACGAAAAAGTGAAAGAGAATCACGAGAATGATCCTGACTGGTATTTTTTGGACGGACCTCCTTATGCAAGTGGAAGAATACACCTTGGCACAGCCTGGAACAAACTGATAAAGGACACTGTCTTGCGCTTTCAGACCATGAAAGGCTATGACGTAAGAAGGCAGCCCGGATGGGATACTCACGGACTACCCATAGAAGTGAAAGTGGAAGAGGAACTAGGTGTTAATTCAAAAAAAGATATCGAAGAAGAATATGGGATAGACAAATTCATCGGGGAGTGCAAAAAGTGGGCGACTGAACACATCGACATGATGAGCGAACAGTTCCAAAGACTTGGCATCTGGATGGATTGGGACGAACCTTACATCACTTATGAAAATGACTACTTAGAATCAGCCTGGTGGACCCTAAAAAAAGCTGCAGAAAAGGACCTCATGGAACAAAAACTTCAAGTCATTCAATGGTGCCCTCGTTGCGAAACCGCTCTAGCAGAACACGAAGTTCGAGGAGAATATAGACAGGTCAAAGACCCCTCTATGTACGCACGATTCAAACTTACTTACTCCTCAGATGAATACTTGCTCGTCTGGACAACTACTCCCTGGACGATTCCAGCGAACATAGCCGTAACAGTAGATCCTGACCTCTATTATGCAAAAATAGAGATTGACGGAGATATTTACATAATGGCCGAGGCTCTCGTTTCCGACGTGATGAATAAACTCGGAGTTTACGATTACAAGCGAGTCGGTCTTGTAAAAGGAGAAGAATTAGAGGATCTAAGATATGAACATCCTCTGTTAGATGAAGTTCCTAAACAGAACGAGTATAAAAATCACCATAAGGTCATCACTGGAGAACATGTTACAATCGAAGACGGCACTGGCTGTGTCCACACTGCCCCTGGACATGGTGTAGAAGACTTTGAAATTGGAAAAGAATACGATTTGCCCGTATTCAGTCCGGTTGATGGTAATGGAAAATTCACTGAGGAAGCCGGCAAATTCGAGGGTCTGGACGTTAAAGAAGCTGATGAAGTAATTCTTGACGAACTAGATGAAAAAGATATCCTCATGGAACGAGGAGTAATCAGACACTCTTACCCTCACTGTTGGCGTTGCGATTCACCTCTCATATTTCGGGCTACGGATCAATGGTTCCTAGATGTAAGTGGGTTAAAACCTAAGATCATAGCTGAAAACAATGAAAAAGTGAAATGGATCCCCGATTGGGCTAAAGATAGGTATAACGAAGGAGTTGAATCTGTGGGAGATTGGTGTATCTCAAGACAAAGATATTGGGGCATACCGATTCCAATCTGGGAATGTGAAAATTGTGAAAATTCCGAGATGATTAGAAGTAAAGAGGAACTCTTTGAGCGGTCCATAACCGAACTCGATGAAGACATTGACCTACACAGGACGGGTGTCGATGGTGTAAAATTTGATTGTCCAAATTGTGGCGGTGAAATGTCCAGGATTGAGGACGTCTTAGACGTTTGGTTTGATTCGGGTATCGCACCATGGGCAAGTTTAGGATTTCCTCAGGACGAAGAACTATTAGACGAAATGTGGCCGGTGGACTTCATCACTGAAGGGGAAGATCAGGTCACTAAATGGTTTTACAGTCAACAAGCAGCTTCTATGATTGTATTCGACGATATCCCATACAGAGAAGCAGGTATGCATGGATTTACTCTTGACGATGAGGGAAGAAAGATGTCCAAATCTCTCGGAAACGTCGTCGAACCGTCCGAGGTCGCAGAAGAATATGGAGCCGATGCTTTAAGATTTTACATGCTACACACGAGCCCGATTTGGGAGGATTTGAAGTTTAGCTGGGATGAATTGGAAGTCGCTGAAAGGTTGATGAATGTTCTCTGGAACAGCTTCGTATTCGGAACAACATACATGAGTTTGGATGATTTCGATCCGAACGAGATGGATGAAGATGAGATAGAAGAGAACTTGCAGATAGAGGATGAATGGATACTTTCCAAGATCAATCAAACAATAAATCAAGTGACGGAACATTTAGAGAATAAAAAATTCCACAAAGCGACCAGAGCCTTAGAATCGTTCGTCCTGGAAGACCTCAGTAGATGGTACATAAAACTTGTTAGAAAAAGGACCTGGATCGAAGAAGACGATCCTCGAAAAAAGGTAGCTTATCAAACGCTTTATCGCATATTTGATAAACTCCTCAGAATAATCTCCCCATTATTACCCCATCTCTCGGAAGAGATGTATCAAAAGATGATAAGAGCAGGTGACGAAGGAATGCCGAAAAGCGTTCATGAACTTTCATGGCCCCAACCTGAGGAAGATAGGGTAAATGAGCAACTGGAAGAGGACATGGAAAAGATAAGAGATATAGTTGAGACAGGCGCCAAGGCCAGACAAAGAGCTGGAATAAAAGGCAGATGGCCTGTTGAGAAAGTCATTGTAAGCGCAAAATCAGAGGAAACTAAAAAAGCGATCGAGAGATTAGATAGCATCCTCGTAGATCAGTTGAACTGCAAATCATTGCAGGCTTTGACCGAAAAAGAGTTCCAAGAAGAAGTAGACTTGGTGTGTGATGTAAACACCGAATCATTGAAGGATCGCTTCGGGGATTTGACCTACAAGATTGAGAGAATTATCAAAAATATGGAAGTAGACCAGGTGAAAAAACAAGTTGAATCTCAAGGATTCCTCGGACTCACTGTAGAAGGGCAAAAAATCAAAGTAGGACTCAATAATCTAACCCTGGATAAACTTCCCGAGAATCTCACCAGTGCAGAATCCGAATATGGCGAGGTCATAATAGATGAAAGCACCACGCCCGAACTAGAAGCTGAAAGACTTACTCGAGATATAGTGAGAAGGCTTCAAGAGATGAGGAAAGATATGGAATTGGAGATGGAGGAAGAAATAGATGTTTCTATCGGAGTTCAGGACAAGAAGTTCAAGAATTACTTGAAGAAAGAACAGGACTATATTGAAGAAGAGGTCAGAATTGATAACCTTCTGATTGGAGCTCCAAAGAAAGTGAAAGACCAACGGTACATGAAAGAATGGAACATAATGGACGAAGAATTTGAGCTCTCTATGAGTCGTGCAAAATAGACCGGGCTGATTTTATGAAGAAGATAGGGGTAATTTCAGACCCTCATGCAAACCTTGAGGCATTGAGAACCGTTCTAGAAGACATGCCAGATGTAGATAGAATAATATGTGCAGGAGACCTGGTAAACCTCGGTCCTCAACCCAATGAAGTAATAGACCTGATTCAGAGCGAAGATATTCTGACCGTTTTGGGAAATCATGACAATGCTGTTATCGAAAAAGATGAAAGCTCCTTCAACGAGGAGGTCGCAAAATCTCTGAAATGGACTCAAGATAAGATCACCAAGGACAACCTCAGTTTTCTAAAGGGCTTATCAAAAACCGAAAAAGTTGAAGAGAACGGTTATGAAATATTCATCGCTCATGGAACTCCTAGAAAACCCTTGAAAGAATACCTCTACCCCGGTGCATCCAATCGAGCTCTGATGAAAATGACAAAAAAAGTGGATACAGACATAATCGTTCTAGGCCATACTCATGTTCCGTTGAAACGCACTATTCAGAGCAAACGTATCCTCAATCCCGGATCTGCAGGTCAACCTAGAGACAGGGACCCAAAAGCAGGTTATAGCGTTTTAGAACTAGGCGATGAAATAAAAGGAGAACAATTTCGAGTCTCTTACGATATAGAAAAAACTAAGAAAAAAATAGAAGAGTTTAATCTTCCTGAAAAACTTGCTATCAGACTTGAATTCGGTTGGTAATTAGCGACTCTTTAACTGTTGTATAGCCAAACTGTTCTCGTTTACCACTATGTAATCTTTTACAGATGCTACAGCACCGAAAGGCACTAACGCATACCCTTCATCATTCGTTGAAAGACTTTGGGCTATCTCTTCAGATTCAGGTTTAATAATTAAAGTTTCAACTTCACCTGTACCTTCGTCGACTTCCAAATCATAAATGTTACCAACTCTGAGACCCTTGTCCGTTAGGACTCTCATGTCTCTTAGACTACTCGCCAATATTCTTGACATCTTTTGCTCCTCCGTACTCTTTTCTGGGTCCGAGGTTTAAAAATATAACTCTCTCCAAGTTCGGAAAAAGTCCTTTCACAGCTAAAAGTGGACTGAAAAATGATTCTAACTTCCTAGAAAATAGTAACTGAATATTTGGAATTACTTCAATAACAGATCGAGAACTACATGATACAGATTAGGAGCATATGAACGGACTATCGCCTTGTCTTTCAACTCTACAGACCTATCGATATCCAAATCCTTTATGAATTCGAATGACGGTTCGAAAACCTCCGGTTCTTCGCCATAATCATAAAAATGGATAACGCCTCCTTCCGGTTTCACCGTTTTGACAGCATAATCGATAAAATCTCTAGCAAATTCTGGAAGAGGCATCAAGACACGGTCAGATTTTCCAATCAGGTACTCATCAATGACATCCCGTGCATCTCCCTTCACCGGGATCACTTTGTCCCCTACCTTGTTCTTCCTGATATTCCTCTTCATATACTCGACAGCTTTCTCATTCTTATCTATAGAATAGACTTTTTCAGGATTCGAATTAACGGCAGCAAGTATGGAATAACAACCTACACCGGCAAACATGTTTGTAATGACTTCCCCATCCTCCACTTTTTGAGTTATCCTATTCCTCTCATGTGCCAAACGAGGGGAAAAATACACTTCCTCCAAATCAACATCAAAAGAACAGCCATATTCTTTATGAGTGGTTTCCGTCTTTTCTTCACCTGCTATGACTTCAAGGCCCCTCGTCCTGAATTCCCCACTGACTGGACTCTTCTGTCGGAGCACCGTATTGACATTTCCCTGAACTTTCAGGAGAGATTCTCCGATCAGGTGTTTCTTGTCAATCAAAGAGTCAGGGATTTTGATAACTGCGATATCGCCGACGACATCAAAAGAGGTGGGGATGTCCTCCTTTTCGTCTTCGTCCAACTCATCCTTAAGAACATCTTTCAAACTCTTCAGTTCGGCCAAAAAATCACCTGTAAGAAAATAGTTTTACTATTCTGATATCTTGTCTTCCACTTTGTCTAACAACGCCGCTTCATAGTTATTTAAGAGATTGTCTCGAAGACCTTCCAACCTATTGCTCTTCTCTCTAAATCTTCTGATGAAAACTACGGAGACAAGTATAGGAGCTGCACCTGCAATAATCAGTAAAGAGTAAATCAAAGGAGACGCATCAAATATTACTCCCGGCCCCCAAAAGATTGCCATAGTTACCGCAAAGGCTGCTATCCCAAATATCCAAGCCGCAATCCCATATTTCAATAATCTTTTAGCATACACCCATTGAACACTTGAAATATTTTCCAATTCATCCTCAATGACGTTAAGTTTTCTCTTAATATCTTCAGGAGTGGGCTCCTCCGGTTCCATCTCCTCCTCATCAATATCTATTTCAAAATCTTTGACATCATCCAAATCTTCAACATCGACCAATTTATCCACCTTTTATTCTCAGTGATTCAATTATCTATCTTTTTACATAACCTAAAAATTAACCCCATGCTCAAAATCAAGGCTCTATCTTAGTTACGGAAATGGACTCCCCTTCCGCAACCTCACGAAAATCATCAACCCCCTCCTCAATCCTAGCGAAAGTGCTCACGGGACTAACCGGCTGAGATTTTCCGTAAAACACGCAAAAAGCAGGGCCTTTGGGCCAATAAGATATATCCCCTTTTTCAGTATCGGCGCTTCCGTCTTCTAGATCAATACTCACTGGAATTGTGAAGTAAACCTCTTCCTTAAAGATAGAAGCCGTGCCTTCAAAGGGTAAGGATTCCCAGACTGCTTCACAAGTCTCGGGTTTATCTTCTTCTAGGAGTTCAGCAGTTGCTTCAAAGTCTTCACCAGAAATCCTAATCTTTTTACCCATATTATCTTCAGTAAGATTTTGATGAAATTACCAAATAAAACTGACGGAACCCCAATTTTTCTCTTTAAAAAACACCAACACAAAAAATCCAAACGAGATTAAAATGCCAATACAAGACTTCGGTGCGGTATGCGACATAAGCACACTAACAGATCAAAAATCGCTTGAAAAAGCTCACAATTACTTTAAGAATTCAGGGCTATACCTACCTTCCCCTACCTATTCTTGGCTCTCAAGATCAAAATTAATAGAAGTTCGAAATCTACCGGTGAAATATAGCCTGATTCATAAAGAAGTGCAAAAAAGAAAAATTTATCCAATCCACTTTCCGGAAATCTACGACGAACTAAGCAGACAGATTCTATTCGACATCGATCACAATGTCCCTCTAACAGATTTGAGAAGTCTAATTCTAAGCGCCCATCTACAAATCCCTCTCTTAACATTCGACCCTGAAATGTTGGAACGTATCTCAAAAGAAGTAGGAATAGTTACAATAAAAGAAATAGAAGTTAGTTCGCATTGGAAAAATCTCAAAGAGATTCTTAGATTATATAGGAAAATACTCAAAAACGCCGGACAAAAATTTCATAAAGATTTGGAAAACGAAAAATCATTTCCTCAAACTACAGAGAGAATCAAAAGCTCAAAAAACGAGGAAATTAATGATTCGATAGACAAAATAAACAGAATCAGCAAAAAGCAAGAGGATAGAAAGAGGATTAAGTTTCACTTCTTAACTTGGGATATTTTACCCAGTCTCAAAGAGTATTATACTCAAAAAATACTACCATCTCCACTAATAGAAAAAATCTGCGAAAGGACTGCACTTCTCATAGCCTCACCTGAAAATTTTGAAAGAGCAAAAAATACAAAAAATTAGTTCGAATACCGGAGAAAATTAATAAATAACCCCGAAAAAAAAGAACTCTGAAAATGACAAGAACCCGTGATAACAATGCAGAAAAAAATATTAGCCATATTCGTATTAACCGTCTTACTCATCTCAATGCCCACCGGAAATATCATGGTTCAAACCTTCGCTGAAAGAAATTATGTCCAATATCAAACGGAAATGGAAAATTATAATCCTCCAATACTCAAAATGGAAGAGAATTCAGGTCTTTCGACAAGGATATGGTCAGAAAACAAATATACCTATAAACAAGTTGAAAATTTTCGTGATACTAGGAAAGTAGTTGACCATTATGAGGAAAAACCAAAGTACGGAGTATGGGCCGCTGATTCCCATATATCAAGATTACAAGTAAAATCAGACCTTTCAGAGTTAGATGAAGAGACTCTCAATCATCTAGAACACACCAAAGACGAAGATTGGTGGTTGAACTACTTTGAATCTGTTGCTTACGGCAGAGCTAAAAATTTTCCCGTAACACCTAATAAAAAGCAAAGATTTGAATACGGATTTCAGAAGTTTCAAGGTTTCATAAATTGGAGAAAAACTAGAATCAATGAAAAATTTGGAACCTACTACTATATCCCGATTCCAGGAACTTATAGATATTTAAGAGAGATAGGAAAATACCAGGTCCCAATATATAAAGAGGAAGAGTACACTCGCTGGCGGACTAAGACGTTTGAAAACACGGACTATGAAGCAAGAGGGTGGAAAAAATCAGAAGTCGAAGTCACACTATCAAAATATACCCCCAGTAGCTACATCAAAAACAATATTCGTTTAAAATCAAAAGCAAAACGAGAAGGATTGGAAGTAGGTCTAGAGAATAATATTTTAACCTCAAGGTCCTCAATCGTCAAGCTTGATATTCAACCAGCTCAAAAAATGAGAAGAGGCAATTACCCTATTTTCTTAGAAGCCTATAATTCAGAAAACAAGAAAATTGACACAGCAAAATACATGCTGACTCTCAAAAAAGGAACAGTTCCCGAAAACAAACACAAGAAAGTAAATGAAAAAGTTTCCGACAAAAAACCCAACGAAGAAGGAGAAGCTAAAGATGGAGACCAGAAAAACTGGGTCGGAGTAGGAGGATCGGTTTACTCCAGCGAAACAGGTGAAAAACTAATAGAATACTCTGATGGAGTAAAAGTCTATGTCAAAAGAAATGGTTCCTCAGCAAATGCCACTTGGCCCACCTCAACCCAATACGCATACAGAAATCATACATATCAGGATCTAACCTGGGAAATGAAACTAAGAGCTACTGCAGATGGGTATTATAGAGAAACCGCACAAGTTACAGATTCTACTGAAGATCCAGGTTGGACTAACAAAGACTTCAAATTAAAATCCAAATAATAATTAAATTTGAAAAAATAGGAGAAAAAACATGAACAAAAATAGCGAAAAATCAAGCAAAAATGACAGCTCCTCCCTATTCAATCTATTCACCTTTTCTGTAATAATAGCCATAATACTAACCACGCTAATCCTGACTCCTTTTGGAAATATTCTATCTGAAGAACTAGCGAATAGTGAAATTATTGACGCTATCCCTAATAATGAGACAACAAAAAATGACAGTATTGGGTCCACGGAAAACGATAACAAAAAAATAATTTTTACATATACTGCCAAATATGACCACCTTGGAACCGAAAACGATATTTTACTAGATGGTACAGTCTTTTTTTCCTTTCCCATGCCAATGATAGAAAATAATGCCACCGTTAATCTAGGTCCAAATAATCACAAAATCGAAAACAGTACTGTCCAGCTTTTGGCCAGTTTCAAAGAAAACGGCAAAAAAATAACAAGAATTCAAATAGAAAATGGAAACTACGGAAAATTTTATGAACCACGACAGAATGCAATATTTTCCGAAAAACCATTCGTTTCTAATCTAGAAAATCATGGCAAAAAAATTACGGTCCAGTCCTCGGGAGGGGGATTCACAAAAGCTTTTAGAAAAACCGGTTCAGGTGGAGCCATTTACAAACATGAGGAGATTTTAATCGAAACAAAATTTTCAGTCGCAAAAGAGAAAATAGACGAACTCACGCTTAAGGACAAAAAAGACAAGATCTCTTCACAAGTTCTAGGTACAACTGATGGACCCAATACAGACCATACCCACATACCCATAAAATATTCTGTTACAGTATCTCTTTCTAGAAAAACTAGTGATGGGCAAACAGTCGAAAAGTACAGATTCAAAGCAGAAGAGCCTATTCCAAAAAACAGAACGGTAGAACTGAAGGAGGTCTCTTAATCTTCACATAAATGCCTGAACATCTTCCTTATCCTGTGCTCTGTCATCTTCATATTCTTTAGCTATTTCTTCCAAGCCGACGTCATGGTCCGCATCATTAGATTTCCGTTCTCTAACGTTCACAAAAACCGGATGGTTAACAGCATCCCCCACCACAAGCGCCTGTCCTACGGGGAGTGAAGATATAATGCTCGAAGTGTCCTTAGTTATCCTCTCGGAAGATTTCTTTATATGATCCAGATCATAAGGGTTTGTAACTCTGAGAATTATGTTTGTGTTTGCCTGGGAAAGAACCGTGGTCGAAAGCCTCACGGGTCTCTGACTGATGAGGATTAGAGAGGCGTAAAATTTCCTTCCCTCCCGTGCTATCTTTTTCAGGATCCCTGAAGATATCGAGGAATTCTGTGAAGGGGCGAACTGATGAGCTTCTTCTACAAGCATTGTGAATGGTGGCGCTTTACCTGATTTTCTCTTATTGAATAACTTTCGAGCAAAGTACGTCAGAATTACCCTTTTCTCTCTGAGACTGAATACCCTGCTTAGGTCTAAAATCGCTGCCTTTCCCGGTTTCACCAGTTCTTTCCATGTCGGATAGTCATTTTTTCCAAATATTCCAAGTTTTTTGAGGTCGTACAACCTGTCAAGCAATGCTTTACGAAGCTGTTTATGGGATTTTCCGTTCTCTTCCACCCGAGCTATAACATCATCTAAACCGTATCTTCCCTTACCGTTCCTCATCTCGGATTTCAATTCACCCAACACCCTGCTGAGCTCTCTCGCCTGGCTACTACTCATATCAGGGGCGAACTCCTTGAACTGATAGGCTGACATGCTCGGAACTCCAATTTTCACATTTTCTCCGCCTATCAAGGATACCTTATCTGAGTAATCGACTCCGTCAGAACCGTTGGACTTTGCTAAAGAGGTATACTCTCCATGGACATCTACGATAACCGAAGCAATCCTCCCATCGTCTCTATCCCTATCGAGCAGCTCTTCGATAAGAACGGAAGCTGTGTAGCTCTTACCTGCACCACTCATCGCCAAGATAGCTGCATGTTTTCGCAAAAGTTTGGTCAAGTCGAACTTTGCTCTAAGGTCGTGATAACGAATATCCCCCAAATCCACACCACCTTCCCTATCTATCCCCAAAAAATCGCAAAGTGAATCTTCATCGATTTTGAAAACCTTATCCCCAGGAGAGACCGGGAAACTTACCTGTTTCAATCCATTATCTGATTTTACCCCTGATGACTTAGCTTCTGCAACTATATACTCCCATCTCCCAGCTGGAAAAATTGAGGTCAGAGACTCTTCCCCTTTTTCATATTCCTTAACCGACTCAGGACGCATAAAATAGCGATTGGTCTTCTTAACGTTCTGAACCTGAGCAATCACCTTCCCCTCCTGAGACTCCAACTCTACAAATTGTCCCCGCCTCACAGGGATTCCACCGTTCTTATTCGTGACTACGAAAGAAAAATCGCCTGAAGACGGTCCGTCCGGTGTACAGATTACCGTGCCAACTTCTTCAGTCATTTGAAAGGCCTCCTATCTCTTCTAAGATCCATCATCGTGGAAGGTTCTAACTGGTCGGCGATATTATCTCTTAGAATCGTGATCTCTTCCTGTGATAGTGACGCTCTGGCATCGGCTTCGATAAGCACTGAAGGGAGGGCGCAAGCATCATGGGAGGCTGATAGTGAGTTGACTAGAGATGCGGTTCTTTCGATCGTTTTCTTAGGGTTCTTCGGGTTTGTCAAAAATTCCACTCTTGTAGGTCTGTCGTATTCTACGGGCTTCATGTAGAAAGCACGGACTCTTTTGGCCCAAGGATGAAGATCGGATAGTAGACTTGAGGGGGCTTTTGAATATTTGAATGTGAAACTTCGCTCTCCTGCTCCCAATAGGTAATCCAAAAACGCAGTATCTCGAGATTCCATGACTACGTCCTTATTTTCGTTGAACTTGAACCGGTCTTTCTCGGATAGGTCTGCATTTTCCAAGATTTCAGGGAATATATCTTCTTCAAAAATACTTGTCAACCTCGTGCTCCTGCTGTCCTCCACTGCACCTATCAGAAGTACTTCATTTCTGGTCGCTGTTTTGTATATTTTTCCATAGGTTTCGATTACCTTTTCGTAAAGCTCTTTGGTCCTCTCCTTCGAGGCTTTGTGGATATACTGTGGGACTATGGAACCATCGAGCACCATTACATCCAGATCAACTTCTTTCAAGACTTCGTATGCTCTTTGAAGTTCCGTCAGTTGTCTTTTCAATCCTGTCAACAGGTCCAGTTCTTTGGAATCTAAAGGTTCGTGGACATTGACCAGTTGAGGGGCTGGGACCTCACTTGGATGATAATCCACGTCCTTCAAATCACCATCCTCGTATTGGAACATCGTAACAACTGCTCTGACTAGAATGAGATCTAACCCATGCAGGGGTTTTGTAAGAACGCCACCATCCACGCCTGCAACTTTCAAATCTTCCAAAGACCTGTCTTCCACCGGATAAACCAACTTTGATTCTACAGGCCCTCTCTCCTCATCATCTGGCACTTCCACGTCTTTTTTCACATTTCTGATAAGCTCCGAAAGGGCTCTTCTCTTCTCTCCCTGCGTTCTTATCTTATCAGCTATCGTGCCGATCTTATTTTCTAAATTTTTATGATTCGACAGATTGATGGAATCATCCACTGGTATCATGGGCTCAGGCACCAAATCGTAAAACGGCTCAGAGCTTTTAAGGCGGCAGGAGAGAGGTTGGTGAAAGTAAAAATTTCGACAAGCAAAGTGTAAAATAGTTACAAGCCTAAGTATGGATGTGTAAAAAATGTTTAGAGCATATAGATGCGAAATTTGTGGAGAAACCTATTTAGGAAAATCCAAACCAGAAAACTGTCCGTATTGCGGAGCGCAAGAGGAGTATTTGAAGAAGATAGAGAATTACGAAAGACTGATGCCAGAAGATATCACGGAAAAATCCAGAGAGAACATCAAAGAAGCCATAGATCTCGAAATTGATAATGCTAAATTTTACAATTGTGCCTACGAGAAGACGGAGAACGAGGAAGACGCTGCAATATTCAAAAGGCTAAGGAAAATAGAAGCCGAACACGCTGAACTTTTGGCAGAGATAATAGATGTTCCGGAAAAGGACATCCCTGATTTCGACGAATGTTCAGAAGACGCAGAAGAGAACTATAAGGATGCTCACCAGAGGGAAGATCGAGCGATGAAGTCTTATTCAAAATTCGCCGGAGAAGCGGAAAATTCAAAGGTCAAGGAAATATTCGAAGCGATAGTCGAGATAGAATCGGACCATCTGGATCTTTCAGAAGCAAAACTCTCGGATTGAGAGTACTAAATAGAAAAAACTCTTCAGAAGAGCAGTAAGACCGTATAGGCAATATATTTCAAACACATATCCAAAAGAGGGGATCAACTTGGAAATGGAATATGAAGGAATCGGAATTAGAGCTTTATCGATAATACTGGATTCTATAATCTTATCGATATTCTTCTTTCCATTGGGATATATCTACACAGGATCTTTTCCCTTTGCAGTATATGGAACGAATGCTTTTCTGATATCCACCAGCACCGGCCTGATCTCTCTGATTTACTTCGTTCTACTAGAGGGTTCTTTAGGACAGACCATCGGAAAGATGATAACCGGAATTAAGGTCGTGAAAACAAATGGCGAACCTTGCGACTTCAAATCCTCTTTCATTAGGAATATATTAAGAATTGTGGACGCCATATTCGCCTACATAGTCGGAGCAGTATTGATAGCCCGCTCCGATAAGAAACAGAGGTTTGGAGACAGAATAGCGGATACTACAGTAATAAACGTAATCAAATAACTCATCTTCCATTAAAAAAATTTAAAAATGTCTTTAATTAATTTAAAAAGGAAAAATATGTTCGATAAAGACAAATTCGAAAATTTGAAGTTACTCAATCTTTCTATGGGATCTCTCCACCTTATCCAATCCATACTAATGATATGGCTGAGCACTGACTTCTCAATATCAATAACTAGCTCATACATGCAAGGACCCCCAGGAAGCGAAATGATGGCGACAGAAGTACTTTTTGACATCAAACTAGGACCTGCAATCGCCCTGTTCCTATTGCTCTCATCAGTAGCCCATTTCTACCTCTCATCAGTTGGTTTCGATTGGTACAAAGATAATCTAACAAATCATATAAACAAGGCCCGGTGGATAGAGTATTTCTTCAGCAGTTCTTTGATGATCGTGATTATAGCCATGCTGGTCGGGATAACAGACCTTGCAGCATTGGTAGCTTTGTTTGTGGTGAACGGATCGATGATACTGTTCGGATGGGTCATGGAATCTTACAATCAAAAGACCGAAGATGTGGCCTGGTCTCCGTTCATTTTCGGATGCATCGCAGGAATCGCCCCTTGGATCGCGATAGCGATACGGCTTGCGACATCTTTCATCTTTTCTTCAGTTCCTGTACCTAGGTTTGTCATCTGGATATTTGTCTCGATAGCGATCTTTTTCAACATTTTTGCGGTGAATCAGTTCTTGCAATACAAAGAGGTGGGGCCGTGGAGGAACTATCTTTTCGGAGAGAAGGTTTACATTGCTCTCAGTCTCGTAGCCAAATCTTTGCTGGCTTGGCAGGTTTTCGCAGGTACATTGGTCTAAATTTTTTCGTGGACTATCTCAAAAAACAGAATTCGATTAGTTTTTAATTTTTATCGTCTTCATCTTCTATAAATCCTTCTTTGCATTTTTCATCGTCTATGAATTCATCTACCTCGAACTCTACATCTTCTTTTTCCTTTATTTTCCCTTTGGCCTCTCTCTTAGGGGCTTTCGCAAAAAAGTATATTGTGGATCCGATGATTAACGCCATCACCGAGGAAAACATAGCAACTCCTCCCCACATCCCTAGACTACTTCCCGCATTGCTGAAAAATTCTGCTACAGTAGTAGCTCTCTGTGGATGGATGATTATCTTCCCCACCCATGATAGCACAAATATGAAGATTATCCATACATAGATCCTCTTCAACCGCCTCTTTACCGCTTCTTGCCAGGTCACTTTAAATTGCGGTTCTCGAAAATCTTCGGAAATCAATTCTTGCCACGTTTCATCCACCTTCAAGTTTGAATCGAAAAACCTCGAAATAAACATCTCCTCTATAGCTCTAACCCTTCCACGCCAAGCATCGTAATACCTATACCTTCTAGCCTCAGCAAATAGAAGTACATAGGACAAGAACAGACCTGGAAGCATAGTCCAATGAGGAGCAGCCTTAGTGCCCAGAGAAAAAGTCAGTACACCTACAGTGATAACGACGGCCCAATTAGTGGTCCGATCCATCCTGGCTCTCCAAGTATTAATACGCTGGATTTCCCCACGATAGATGTGCATGATGACGTTCGTGTCCTCACGACTTATATTTTCCCAATCCATAATCTCCCCTGAAACCTTTACAAACTATGCTTATATGTTTTCAAAAAAGTAACGGAGACAACAACAGTACTCTTAAACTCCATTTTTGCTCCAATAAAGCAGAAATAAAATCAATATTTTTGTTTACTAATAAGTCGTATATTCCTCTTTAATCTCTCTTCTTTTAATCGACTTATTTTCCTTCTTGAGTTTTTTAATAACCTCTTCAGGATGTTCCATCCCAATTTCAGCTAGAATCTTCTTCAAATCGCTTATTTTAACATTTTCCAGTTCAGGATGATTCTCGGACATCCCTACAATTTCGTTAAAAAACTCCTTAGATTCCGCTTCCATATCCTCTGAAGAGATTTCAGAAGTTTCCATAGGCTCCTTAGGAGCTCCCTTTTCCCGCTTCAAGAATCGCTCTCCCAACCTTCCAACGTCTTTTCCCTCCTCCTTCTTCTTTTCAAAACGCTCCCCCAACCTCTGAGCAAGTACTTCTGACTCCTCACTCTCATTTTCCTCGTTATCTTCACTCATCACCATCGCCCTCACATTTTGATATAACTAAATCGGCAAGCTTCATGAAATTTTCCACCTGATCACAGGAAGGTTCATGATTATAAAGTGTGGTCCTATTCTTCATAGATCTCCTAATCGCAACCCTTTGACGAAGCTCAAAAGGTGTCAAATATTCCTTCAAACCATCCATATCTCGCAACTTATCCAATGTAGAGGAAGCCACATTATCAGGCCTCACGAGATTGGGAACTATAGCTAGTATTTCCACATTTATTCCAAAAGCCTTCTCGATCTCCTCGATCTCATCTAGGGCCCTATGAACGGATACGACGCTCATATCTTCATCCTTTATCGGGACAACCACTCTCTGAGCTGCAAGTATAGCATTGTCATAAAGTATACCGACAGTTGGGGGTGAATCTATTATGACATAATCATAAGGTTCCTCCACTTCCTCTAAAAACATTCTTAGCCGTTTTTCCCGATTTCTCTCCGAACTGAGCCTCTCCTCCACCCCTCTCATATCGTAGTTTGAAGGAACCAAGTCGACCCCCTCTTCGGTCGTGATGATGGTATCTTCAGGATTCCCTTTCGTACCCTTGATCAAATGATATGCTAAACTGTCCTTATTTTCATCATAATATTCCCTGTCAAATCCTAAATGTGCTGAAAGATATGCGGAAGGGTCCAGATCTATTATCAGAACCTCCTTGTCTTTCTTTGCCAATGCTACGGCAAGATGTAGTGCGATAGTGGTCTTTCCGACACCACCCTTCTGATTTGAAACAGTCACACGATAAGTCATCTTAGCTCCATAATAAGAATGAGTTCTAACGTTAAATTATTTGACCCAAATCCAGTCGAAAAAAGATCCTTAGAGCCCTTTTCTTCCCAATCTGCCGAGCTCATTAATCACTTCTGAGCCAACTTCAACACGCACATAAGTTCTAAGGGGTAATTCCAAATCCATCAGATTTCGACAAGCTCGTAATCCCTCTCACCCATACCTAGCTCTTCAGCATACCTCACCTGGATTTCCGGATCCGTATCACCGTCAAATTTTTCAGTATCCGAGAGGTCCAGTCCCGCCTGATCTATCGAAACTATGTCTTCAGACAGAAGAATGCCAACATCGTCCATCACAGGATTCTGTGTTTCATTCATACAATCGCAGTCAGGAGTGATATCCATCAAAACGCTCATAAAATACGATTTTCTATCCTTTAGAGCAGCATAAGCATATTCCACTATTCGCTCATCCAACTTTTGTGCAGAACCCATGTCCCATGGTATCTTTACCGCGTTTTCCGAACAAACCCCAATACACATACCGCAACCTATACATTTCTCCTGATCGATAACCGCAGAGCCTCCAGAAATGCTTATCGCACCAACAGGACACTCCTCCACACACTTTCCACAAGCTACACAATCAGAAGAGCTAACCTCCAAATCGAATACTTGATGCATCTCTATCTTTCCCTGTCTAGTCCCTAGACCCATCCCTATATTTTTCAATGCCCCACCAAAACCGGCGGGGTCATGACCTGTAAAATGGGACAGAGCAAGCAAAAAATTATAATCTTGAAGGGCTTTGCCTACCCTAGCCTGATCAAAATGGTTCAAATCTACCGGTACAACCATCTCTTCTTCACTCTTCTCTCCGTCTGCTATCACGATAGGAGCGAAATCGAACCCGTTGTCATGAGCTAGCTTTCGATGAGAAGAACCTAGAGACCTCTCACTGTTATACAGGACATTGCAATCCATAAGAACAGCTTTTTCGACATTTTTATCCACTTCACCATAAAAGGATTCCACCAAATCAGGATTCAAATGGGTCACACTCTCTCTTTCTCCAAAGTGAAGCTTGATAGCGACCTCATCCTCCGGCTCTAAATAATCTGAAAAGACTTTCGATAATTTCTTTACATCATTTTCAAAATCAAAAGATTTCTTATCAGTCCTTAAAAGATAGACCTGACTCATTTTACACCCATTACAATAGAGTGTAACTCATAACTTATGATTATTTTTGAAATATTCTCCTCTTCAAAAATAAGATATATCTTCTAGAATCTAATCTAACGAATATATCAATTCATTGGAAGCCATCCTAAAATTCCCAGTGTCAATTAAATACATATCAGAAGAAGTAAAATTTGGCTCTAACAAAATTCTCCAATTTTTTGTCTTGTTTTGAATTAATTTTCCAGTTTTTTATGATACTTTGAAAAGGATTTTGAAACTTGAGTCTAGAAAAAGAGGGAAAGTTTTTAGATTATGATGTTGTCTCTCCTTAGAAAAGGATTACCGGCTGACATAGAACCTATTCAAGGTCCAAAGCTTCTCTAACTTTCGGTTCTTCGACCAGTCTTTCTACAATCCACCTGTAAGTGCATCCGACCATATCTTCAAGTAGATGAAGACTTCATGCTGCTACAAAGTGAATTTTTTTTTCCGAAAACTTGCACAAGTAATGATCAATCTTCTCCATCGAAACTTTGTAAGCGGTTTCCATAAAAACTAAAATGATTTTCCGACCTAACTCTGGATGTGCAGGAAATCGCCTCCTCTCGATTCAACCCCCGGAAAAGGCATGCATCATTTTATACCACATCACTTGCAATGCAAAATCAACAAAAAAAGAATTTCAGACGAGCCAAAAAAATTTAAATAATTTGTCGTTCGAACAAAAGAACTAAGAAATAACCTCTAAAATAACAAAGGAGGTGAAATTTATGGAAACAGGATTTAATTCAATGAGAGCAATGGCGGAGCTCATGAGTCAAATGGACCAAGACGAAGCCGTTACGTTGATTGAGTCTTCCAGAGACATTCTTGACGCTCTTGCAAAAAATCCAAAGGTTCTCAAAACATTCAGTTCTATCCTGAAAGAATTATCAGAAGATGAAGAGATCGCTAAAGGTTTCTCCAATTTAGTTTCCTTAGCCGGACCATCTATCAGTGCTTTGAACAATGCAATGACTCCCGAAGCAGTAGACATGATGCACGAACTAACACAAGACGATGATGTGAAAGAAGGCATAGGTTCTTTCCTATCAATTATAGACCCTGAAGTATTAGGGGCTCTACTACCAGTGGTTGGATCAGTGATAGGGGCAATCCTATCTGAAATATCCAAAGATGAAGAATCAAAAGAACACTTGATTGGTTTAATCTCCCACAGTGGTGCATTGGCTGAGAAAGCCAACGCCGCTCTTATGGGTGAACCAGTTGACTAAAGATTTCTAAAGACTTTCTAGAGGAATAAAAAATGTCGGGAAAAAGAAAGCACTGGTCGCAGGTGCGTATGGCTTTATAGATCCGCACATTATAGATATTTTAGTAGCGCAGTGCTCACGTAGGTAAAAATCCTTCGTCTTTTGGTAAAATCTTTCCGAATTTTGAGGATGGAGGATTTTGCCCATCTCTTTTTTAATTTCCAGTCGTGTCCGTGTTAGTTAGAGGTTTGGTTTACGAAAAATCTTTTTGGATTAGACGTGGAAAGTTCAGAAGAAAAAATCTCACAGCGGAGAGAAAATAGAAGGAAGACCGTATCATTTGCAACTACAATTTTTCACAATCCATTCACCATTGGACTACCAACCTATCCAAATTCCTTCCCAATGCCGAATCAAGGGAAGGATTTATTAATATTTGTTGAATCATAAATATTTGTTAAATCGTAAAGGAACGAAAAATAAGAGCGATTCAAGATGAAATGTTGGATATGTCAGAATGAGAAGGAAGACCTTAAGAAGATAGAAGCCATGGGGTCGGAGCATCACGTATGTTCTGACTGCCTCTGGAGAGTATTAGACGAGCACGGAAAACCAAAGTACGAGATAAAACCCAAGTGGGAGAATATCTATGAGTAATTCTGATAAAGTCCTAGTCATGGGCGCGTGTGGTAACGTCGGCTCTAAGTTAGTTAGGATTCTGCTGGATAAGGGATACGACGTAAGGGCTAGCGACCTGGAGGATGCGAGTAAGGAGCTTTTAGGGGACCTTGATGTGGAGTTCGTTCCTGGGGACATCACGAAACCAGAAACTTTACAAGACGTCGTCGAGGACGTGGACGCGGTTTTCAACACGGTATCATTCTTAGCCTATTCGAACCTTATCTCTTACGAACAGATGTACAAGGTCAATGTGGAGGGGGAAAGAAACTTGCTTGAGGCCACCATGGAAAACAATGACGACCTTAAGGCCTTCATACACTGGGCTTCGGGAGAAACTTATGGTCTAGGTGGTTTGTTTGAAGAGCGGTACCTCCATGAAAATGGAGAAAGTAGAGAGGATCATCCTCAAACTGCATCTGATGCCCCCTATCCAAAGACGAAATTGCTGGGTGAGCGAGAGTGTTGGCAGTACTACGAGGAGAAGGATTTACCATTGATAGTAATGCGACCATCCATGATTTATGGTCCAGAGCCATCATTCGAGGATAGAAGGTGGCTCAGGTATTCCAAGTATTTCATGGTAATGCGGGATTTAGTAGAGATGATGGGGGGATGGCCAGGGCTTCTGACCTTTAAAAACCCGCTCGTCCATGCGGAGGATTCAGCCAGAGCGGCAGCATTCCTCTACGAGAACAAAGAGGAGGCCATAGGTGAGGCATTCAATATCGTGGACGACCAGAATTACACAATGGAAGACATCGTTCGTTTCATGTTCGACTA